>ORMF012690414.1_pt1 | contig 84503 bp, 81 predicted proteins | sample 1779871 | NCBI WGS metagenome assembly ORMF01 (sample SAMEA104232316, study PRJEB22302) | groundwater metagenome | biome: forest; feature: aquifer; material: groundwater | place: USA | collected 2011-08-07 | depth 5.4 m | reverse complement strand
GTTTGGACCCCTTTCACCACCACCGGCTCGAGTCAATGGACGACCAGCGGTACCTCCATTTACTACAACACCGGCAATGTCGGCATTGGCGTCAGTGCGCCCGCATTCAAGCTCGATGTCTCAGGCGATGTGCACACTTCCGGCAATATCCTTCAGGAGAACGGCAAGGGCCTTTTCGCAGAAACCTCGACAGGCACATCAGAGCAATGGATGTGGCCGCGATGGACCAACAACTGGATGTATACCAACACCGCGATGAACGGCTGGATCATCCGCAACGATTTGAGTACCGAGCTCATGCGTATCACCGCTGCGGGCAATGTAGGTATCGGCACCAACGCCCCCAACGAAAAACTCCACGTCTTCGGCAGTATTCTTGCTAAGGCAGGGGCGGATTCCACAGCTACCGGGCGCAATGCGGGTGTGCTCGTAAACAGTGACAATGCGTTCGGCATGGAACTCTTGTATGGTCAAACAGGACATAGTACGGGATGGGCTACATCCGTATTCGGGCGCTCCACCGACTCCACAGCGATCCGCCTGGGTGCATATCCAGCTGCGGCGACGGGGCAATCCTCGTTCGTCGAATACGTGACAATTAAAAATACGGGCAATGTCGGCATCGGTGATGTGACGCCGAGCCAAAAGCTCGAAGTGAATGGCAACATCAACGTGCCCACGGGCTTCTGCTTTATGGTCAACGGCGTCTGCATCAATACGAGCGGTGGCATCAGCGGATCAGGTACTGTCAATTACATCCCGCGCTTTACGCCCAATGGCACCACACTCGGCAATTCGACGCTCTCGAGCGATGGGCTCAGCTCAACCGCCAACGGCAATTTCTTTGTGACGGGCAATCTGACACTCACAGCAGCCAATCCTACGATCGTTTCGGGCGGCAGCTACATCACGATTCCCAACGGCCTCTATGTTTCCGGCGGCACGCCGTATTTCCAAACGCAAATACAGGCGCGTGGCGGCATTCACAACGACAACGGCCTCTTCCTCGATCTCGCGGGCGGGTCGACGGGCGATACCCGCGCGAGCGGCGAGATCATTTCGACCAACAACATCGCTTTCCGATTGGTGCAGGGCAACTTTGGCGACATGCTCTACAATGATGGTGCCAACTTTTACTTCCTGCTCACCAGTTCAGGCAACCAATACGGCACCTGGAATGCTTTACGCCCCCTTGTTATCAATAACGCGAGCGGCCTGGTGACCATGAACAACGGCCTCGCCGCGAACGGTACAGTCACGATCAATAGCAAGTTGCCGTGTCTTGCCGACGGCACGAATTGTCCTGCCGCGAGCGGCGGTCCTGGCACCGGCACCGCAGGGTACATTCCGCGCTGGGCGACCGCGACGACGCTTGGTAATTCTTCGATTCAGAGTGATGGAACCAGTGCGTGGACAGCAGGAGGTATTGGAGCTGCCTACTTCAATGCACAAGGCGGTTCCGGAGCTTTCTATGCCTATGATCGAAACGGTAATGGCAACTCGTCTGCCTTTTATCGCAACGCAAACATAACGCGCCTGTGGGACTCAGCTGCGGGTGATATTATTACCTACAACAATTCTGGCAATGTCGGCATCGGCACGACCAATCCCAAATCGTCCCTCGATCTGAGCAATAAGACAGACGCCATCGGCATGCCGTCGGGAACGACAGCTCAAGAGCCGTCATCTCCGACGCTGGGAATGACGAGATATAATAGCACTTTACGGCGATTGGAATTTTGGAATGGTTTTAAATGGCTGCGCGTGCTTACGAACGAACCGGAAATTGTAATCAAGAGTGCTCTACTACCGTTTGGTGATGGGACGCCGGGTGCGACACAGTATGTGGACTGCGATCCGGGATATGCGGCGATTTCATGCACGAGCATCATTGTTCCGTCGGGAGACTACTCCTGTCAAGCAACACCGGGATATCACAATGGCCTTGGCTCGTGTCTCCAGGCCGGGTGCACCATCGGCAGACAGCCGACGGACACGGGGTATTACACCGTAGCAACCTGCATTCGATGAATGCAGCAAGCAGGACATGATGTCAGAGATCCCGATAGAAGTCATTCCGACCGTCGTCCCGGCTTCGCTCGCCGATATCGAGGCGGCAGCAAAAAAGTACGCAGGATTTGCGCGGGTGCTTCATGTCGATTTCGCCGATGGCGTGTTTGCGCCCAATACGACATGGCTACCCGAAGAGAGTGCGAGCGCTTTTCATGCAGGCGACATGGTCCTTGAGGCGCATCTCATGGTGGCTGATCCTCTGCCGGTAGGACTCGCGCTTGCGCGAGGAGGATTTGCGCGGATTATCGGTCATGTCGAGGCGGGAATGAGCCTAGAGACTATCGCTGCATGGAAAAAGGTGGGCGCGGCGGAAGCGGGAATCGCGATCCTTGCGCAAACGCCGATCGAGAGCATCGATCCATTCGTTGTCTCGTGCGATTTCGCGATGATGATGACGATTCAGAAAATTGGCGTGCAAGGACTTCCCTTCGACGAGTATGCGCCAGAGCGAGTCGGTGCGCTCCACCTGCGGCACCCCGATCTTCCGATTGAAGTTGATGGGAGCGTCAATCAGGAAACGATCGCACCGCTTTCAAAAGCCGGTGCGCGGCGCTTTTGCGCGGGCTCCGTCTTATCAAAAAACGGCGATCCCGCGTCCACATATCGGCAGCTTTTAGCCCTGGCCCAATCTGCGGTAGAATAAATGCAATGGCGGATCTGACCGAAAAAGAGCTCCTTGAGCTCGGGCATAAGGCGCGTGATATCCGCATCACTATTATCGAAATGCTCGATGCCGCAAAAAGCGGACACCTTGCCGGCCCCTTGGGCATGGCGGATATATTTGCTGCCCTCTATTTCCGCGTGCTGAGGCACGACCCCAAAAATCCGGCATGGGAAAAGCGCGACCGACTGTTCCTCTCCAACGGCCATATCTGCCCCGTGCGCTACGCGGCGATGGCGCACAGCGGCTACTTTCCAGTAGAAGAATGCATGACCCTGCGCAAATTCGGTTCGCGGCTGCAAGGTCATCCAGAGCGCGACATGCTCCCCGGCGTCGAGACGACCTCCGGACCGCTCGGCAGTGGCATCTCGCAGGCCGCTGGATATGCGTATGCGGCGCGAATGGACGATCCGCCGGCTGGCGGATTCCGCGTCTTCTGCGCCACATCCGATGGTGAGCACGAAGAGGGAAATACGTGGGAAGGCGTCATGTTCGCCGGCAAATACCGACTGACTAATCTCACCGCGATCATGGACCGCAACAATATCCAGATCGACGGCAACACCGAAGACATCATGCCGCTCGAGCCCTTGGCAGACAAATATCGCGCCTTCAACTGGCATGTCATCGAAGTCGATGGGCACAATATCCGTCAATTCGTCAACGCCTGCGACGAAGCGAAGTCTATCAAGGAAAAACCAACCATGATCCTTGCGTACACGACACCCGGCAAAGGCGTCCCCGCGATAGAGGGAGATTTCCGTTGGCATGGTAATCCGCCGGGTAAAGGTCCAGGCGATAAGGTACCAGCAGAGAAGCAAACCGAGGAATTTCTCGCGGCAGTAAAATCTTCAGGATCCCTATGAAAGCAGTACAGATCCACAACGGCTACTTTCTCGTCTTCGAGCGGGGCGAAGAATTTTTCGCGACGATGAGGACTTTCTGCGAACAGAACGATATGCATTGGGCACAATTCAGCGGTATCGGCGCTGTCGAAGATGTGGAGATCGGCTATTACGACCTGCCGAGCCGCTCATACGTCTTCAGGCAAGAGGCCGGGCCCTTTGAAGTCGCCAACATGGATGGGAACGTCACGGAAGTTGATGAAGTGCCGCTCATACATGCGCACGGCGTTCTCTCGCGCTGCGATGCCACGCTTGAGTGCGTGGGTGGCCACCTGCGCCGCCTCACGGTCGCAGTCACGCTCGAGGTCTGCCTCTGGGAGGTGACGCAGCCGCTTTTGCGGGAATTTAATGACGATATCGGACTTAACCTCATCAGTATTGCCGTATGACCCGCCACACGAAAAGCCATAATGACGCCGCGAGCACCCGCCCTCTGTATCAAGACACAAAAAGATATATGATTCGTCCGAGCACGACGGATGTTCGCGCCATAAGAGGCCATGGCATTTCGTGTGTACGGGTATGATCAACGCCGAAGCCAACCTTGCTGCGAATATATTTGACACACCTGATCAGGCTGCGACACGCGACGGCTTCGGGTCTGGTAGCGTGGAGGCAGGCAAGAGCGACGTGCGTGTGGTCGTGCTGACAGCCGACTTGGCCGAGAGCACCCGCGCCGATAAATTCCAAAAAGCATTCCCAGAGCGGTTCATCCAGGTCGGCGTGGCGGAGCAAAATCTTGCGACCGTCGCGGCGGGTATGGCCAATTACGGCAAGATCCCTTTTTTCACCTCATACGCCGCCTTCTCGCCCGGCCGTAATTGGGAGCAGATCCGCACCACTATCGCGCTCAACAACGTGCCGGCGAAGATCTGCGGCATGCACGCAGGCGTCTCGGTAGGTCCCGACGGTGCGACGCACCAGGCGCTCGAAGACATCGCCATGATGCGTGCACTGCCCAACATGGTCGTCCTCAGCCCGTGCGACGCCGAAGAGGGTCGCAAGGCCACTATCGCGGCGGCAAAATACGCCGGGCCGGTCTACCTGCGTTTCGGTCGAGAAAAAAGCCCTATTATGACGACGTCCGAGACGCCATTTTCGATCGGGAAGGCGAATGTGTTCTGGCGTCCGCCAGCTGGCGGAGAGTCTCCAGCTGTTGCCATCTTTGCGACGGGCCCACTCCTGCATAATGCGCTCCTCGCAGCACGTGATCTGGAAAAAGAGGGCATTGCGACGACCGTCATCGACGTGCATACCATCAAGCCTTTGGATGCAGAGACGGTCGTGCGTGAGGCCAAAGCGGCCGGTGCCGTCGTCACGGTGGAAGAGCATCAGATCACGGGTGGATTAGGCGGAGCCATCGCGGAACTCTTGGCACGCGAAGCGCCGACACCCATTGAATTTATCGGTGTGCAGGACCGCTATGGCCAGTCGGGCACGCCCGCCGAGCTCACCCAGCACTACGGCCTCGGTGCCTCCCACATCGCAGCAGCAGTCAAAAAGGCCATCGCACGCAAGAGCATGTCATACTAGAGCAGCACTACTCTCATAGATATGAGAAACACCATTCTCGTCGCGAAGGTGAATACGTACATCGGCGGACTCTTCATTCTTTCTTTCGGCGTTTTTGCCCTCACGATAGGGTTCAAGATCGTGCACATGGAAAACCCGATCGCAAACGCGCTCACGGCAGAACAGCAGGCGCTCGGCAATTAGAGAGCCGAAGGAGAAAAATCAGCCGGACGTTTTGAGTACCAGTCCTCTATTTCAGCGCGAGACAGGAGTTTTGTTTGTGCGCCCACACCTTGTACCACTGATGCGGCATTGACAACGCCGCGCATGAGCGCCTCTTGTGCAGAGAGCCCGAGCTCGGTGAAGGCGACCGTCGTTGCAGCGGTCGCGTCTCCCGCGCCGGTGCGCGAGATGGGTGGTGCGGGATCTGGATACATGGGCACGTGCGCGGCGCCGCTCTCGTCCAAGATGTTGGAGCCATGTGGGCCATCAGTCACGACCACCGTCTTGGGCCCAAGCGCGCGGATACCTTCCATGAGTTTTTTCACGTCGCTCTCGGTCGTATGCAAGATGGTCTGCGCCTCTTCTTTATTGCAGAAAAAAATGTCGGTCACGGCGTACACATCCTTGAGCTCGTCCACACCGAGCTTGATCTGGAATGTGCCTGGCTGGAACGCAAGCTTTGTCTCGGGATGCTCGCGCACGTAGGAGGCGATCTCATGATGAAACGCTTTCGCGCTCTCGCCGAGTGAGGTAAGGTAGAGATACTTGGGAGGTTTTTCGAACCGCGGCATCGAGTACGTGAATTTGGTTTGTTTGACGAGGATGGTGCGCTCCGCGCCAAACCACAGCACGTAGTGATAATTCGTTGGCAAGTCCGCCTGCGTCTCTACATATTCATCCGATACGCCGTTGCCCCGCAAGGTCTCAATGCAATTCTTGCCGTTCTGATCATCACCGACGCACGAGATGAGGGCCGCAGAAAGTCCTATCCGCTGTGCAGCGACCGCAGCATTCGCCGCGTTGCCCACCGCGCGCACCTCGATAGCTTCCTCAAAAAGCACCTTATCCCCGAACCGCACGCACAACTCGCGCGTGCCACGGCTCAGCAACTCCTCGGCGTCTTTGAGCTTGATGAAGCAATCGGTCGTAATATCGCCGATCGCGACGAAATCGTATTGCATGGTGGCATTTTAGCATGCACTGATAAACCTTTGCATTAGAGAGATAAATCGGTATACTGCCGCCCATGTTGACCCTTGATGTCAAACCCCGCGAAGCGGGGCAGTCGCCTGCAGCTGTGCGCGAAAGCGGCTCAGTACCGGCTGTTTTTTATGGCCCGAAGGAAGCGACGACGCCGATTGCTATCAATGGACGCCAGCTCGAACAGGTATGGAAGCAAGCCGGTCAGACATCCGTCGTCACACTGAAGGGCGCTGGTGAGGCGAAAGAAACCCTCATCCACGATGTACAGGTACACCCGGTGACCGGCACCCTGTTGCACGTTGATTTTTATGTGCTCGAAAAAGGCAAGAAAGTGCAGCTCAGTGTGCCGCTTGAGTTCGTCGGTCACGCGCCTGCGGAAAAAGTCGGTCACATTGTAGTCAAGGCGCTCCACGAGATCGAGATCGAGGTCGCGCCCGCACAATTACCCCACAATTTGGAGGTGGATCTCTCAACGCTCGAGAATGTGGGCGACCACATCTTGGCATCTCAGATCGTCATCCCTCCGAGTGCGACATTGATCACGGGTGGCGATGAGATCGTCGCATCCATCACCGCATTCAAGGAAGAAAAAGAAGAAGCGCCAGCACCTGCGCCCGCAGCTGTTGCCGAGGCTAGCGAGGCCCCTGCTGAAGCCTCAGAAGCTCCTGAATCGACGGAAAAATCCGAATAAAGTCGGACCGCCGATCCTTGGTATACTGTATTCCCATGCGCTCTCATCGAGCTGGTTTTTTCGCCGTCTTTTTTCTGTGCGCATTGCCGCTTGCTGCGGGAGCAGATACCATGGCGAGCCAACAAGCGGCGCTCCAGGCACAGCTCGACCAGATCAATCAGCAGATCGTCCAGAATCAAGCGCAGCTCGCAGACCAGCAAAAACAGCGCACCTCGCTCGAGCGCGACGTCGCGATACTTGATTCGAAGATCCAAGAAGCGCAGCTCGAGATAAAGCAGCGCGATCTCACGATAGCGCAGATCAAAAATGGCATTGCCCAAAAAAAATCCGGCATTGCGTCGCTCGACACGCAGGTGGCGGCAGGGGAGGAGAGCTTGGCACAGATCCTGCGCGAGACCAACGAGATCGACAATACCTCGCTTGCAGCGCGCATCCTCGGCGGGACGATGAAAGATTTTTTTACCGAGGTGGATGATTTCGAGACAATACAAAAAGCGCTCGGCGATGCCTTTACCCTCATGGCCGCGCAGAAGAGCGATCTTTCGGCGCGCGAGAAGGCGCTCGAAGATCAACGGCAAGAGCAGAGCGATCTGCTGCAGATACAGGTCTTGCAGCAGAATTCATTGAAGGGGACCGAGAAACAGAAACAAAACCTCGTTGCTGCCGCGAAGGGTCAAGAAGCGGTCTACCAGCGGATCATCGCGGGCAAGAGGCAGACCGCTGCGCAGATCGAAGCGGCGCTCTTCAACCTGCGCGACACATCCTCGGTCTCTTTCGGTAGCATGTACGCGTACGCCAAGCAAGCTTCCGCGATAACGAATGTCTCGCCTGCCTTCATCCTCGGGGTCCTTTCAGAGGAGAGTGATCTCGGGCAGAACGTCGGCAGCTGTACATACCAAAGCGCCATGAACCCCAAGCGCGATGTCCCGGTATTCCTTACGCTCATGCAGCAACTTGGGTTCGATCCGAATTCGATAAAAGTCTCCTGCGCGCCCTCGTACGGCTGGGGCGGCGCGATGGGCCCGGCGCAATTCATCCCCTCGACATGGATGTTGTACCAAGATCGCATCGCGCGCGCGAGCGGTCAGACGCCGCCCAATCCCTGGGATCCGCGTACCGCCACTTTCGCGACCGCGATCTACATGGGAGATCTCGGTGCCGACGGCGGGACGCCCGCCGCACAGCGGCAAGCCGCGCTGCGCTATTTTGCCGGCAGCCACTGGCAAAATCCGGCCTACGCCTTCTACGGCAACGACGTCATGTGCCTCACCAACAAGCTCCAGAGCGAGATCGATGTATTGAACGGCGCCGCAAGCTCCGCCGGGGCGATCGATTGCAATTAAAAAGATTTAATGCCCCAATTTGTCAAGGCGACGCCTTGACAAATTGGGCCGTTGGGAAAGAATGCTTGCATGGCGCTGCGTGTCCCTCTTGAAATAGATGGCTGGTATCATTGCTATACGCGCGGCGTAGAAAAGCGGAAAACGTTTCAATCGCCAGCTGACTACGCTCGGTTTATGCAGACTCTGTATTTGTCGAACAGCTCAGAGCCGATTCATCGCAGCGACCTACATCCCCTGTCGGGTGATGCGATATTTCAGAAAAAGCGCGGGAAACCACTTGTTGCGATCGGTGCCTATTGTCTTATGCCGAATCATTTCCACCTTCTTTTGCAAGAGATTACCGAAAACGGCATTTCGCGATTCATGCAAAAAGTCGGCACAGCATATGCGATGTACTTCAATATTAAAAATGACCGTGTTGGCGGTCTGTTCGTCAAACCCTTCCGATCGAAATTTATCGGTGATGACCGATACGTGCGTCGCGTTGCGCAATATATCCATTTGAATCCAGCTGAACTATACGAGCCGGAATGGAAAAGCGGACAGGCGCACGACATACGCACACTTCAAAACAAGATGCTTGCATATCGATACTCAAGCCTCCCCGATTACTTTGGGGTCGAACGGGCCGAATCTCGCATCCTTGATCCCGGGGTGCGGACGGTGATCGCCGACGGGTTACCGGCGCTCGGGTCATTGCTGAGTGATGCGAGTGAGTATTATAAGGAGCTCGGTGTATCGAACTAATTTGTCAAGGCGACGCCTTGACAAGAGGGAAGCTTAAAAAAGAAACGAACCCGGGGCACGATGCTTCGATCCTCACTGGATGGAAACATGTGCGCCGGGTCGTTGGTGGACGGACAGATCAGAGTTTTCTTAGGTCGGCGCGGTTGTTCTACCGCTGCTTGGGTTTCGCCGTCTTGTCGGCGACCTCCTTTTCTTTCGCCACGACGAACTCCGCGGCCTTGGCGAAATCACCTCCGTCGGTGAAGCCGAGATTTTTCAGCTTTTTCACGAGATGGAAAACCTCGAAGGCCTCATACGACGACGTGAAAGACCGACCCGGCATGCCGCGCAAACGGTACGTCGAAGCCCCGTCCACACAAACCTCGGAGACTGCCCGAGGATCGAGGTTCAACACCGGCTCGCCATCTGAGCCGACCTTGAAGTCGAGCTCGATGGCGCGTCCTTGGCCGGGATTGCATTCGACAGCGCGGGCGGCGGTCAGCGGAGCGACGGCAAGCGTCAACGCAATGGTGGCGGCAGTCACGAGCGGGAGCTTGGGCATGGATTTCCCCTCCAGGAAACGCAGGTCGTTGCCGAGCGGGAACGCTGACAACTGTTTGGATTGTAGCACTGTTTGGTCATAAAGTCAAGTATGAGAATAATGGCTTATATGGTATGGTTTTAGACTATGAAAAAGGAAATCCACCCCAAGGAATACCGCTCCGTCATTTTTGAGGATGTCACCGCTGGAAAGCGTTTTTTAATCGGTTCGACCATCCACAGCGAGAAAACCGACAAATGGGACGACGGCAAGGAATATGCGCTCGTGCAGGTTGAGATCTCCAGCGCATCGCACCCTTTTTACACGGGCAATGCCAAGATCGTCGACACCGCCGGCCGCGTTGAGAAATTCAAGAGCAGGGTAGCTGCAGCGAAAACGAAGAAAACAACGTCGAAAGGTTCCAAGAAATCGGAAAAGTAACGTTGCCACTTGCCCAGCCGCAGTTTTGTTTACAAAACTGCGGCTGGGCTATACTTGCGCTATGACCGACCATCAACACATAAATCCCGACGAATACGCGAACGACCATCGTGTGTCGTATCTCGTGACGCAGTGGCAGCAGCTCTCGCAAGCCGAGCGCGATGCCACAGAATTGATCGAGGTCGACCCGGCAATGAAAGACCTCGCGGAGAAAGAACTGCAGGACATCGCACAGCAGAAGGAGGCGCTCATAGAGCAGATCGAAAAGATAGTCGGCAACCCGAATGAGCGCGAGTGGCCGAGCGAGATCGTGCTCGAGGTGCGCGCGGGCGTCGGCGGAGAGGAAGCATCACTTTTTGCAGAAGAAATGGCCAGTATGTACCTGCGCTATGCGGAATCGAAGGGTTGGCAGGCGCGCTCACTTGACGAGTCACGGGCGGCACTCGGCGGTTTCAAGGAAGCGCAGTTCGAGATCAAGGGTCCCGATTGTTATCGCATCTTGCAATATGAAACCGGCGTGCACCGCGTGCAGCGCGTGCCGGCGACCGAAAAGGCTGGCCGCATCCATACCTCGACTGCCTCAGTCGCCATCCTCCCTATCTACAAGCGTACAAAGATCGAGGTCAATCCATCTGATCTCGAGATAGAGACCTCGCGCTCCGGCGGTGCGGGCGGGCAAAATGTGAACAAGGTGGAGACGGCAGTGCGCATCATCCACAAGCCCACGGGCCTCGATGTGCGCTGCACCTCGGAGCGCTCGCAGGCGCAAAACAAGGAAAAGGCGATGACGCTGCTCATGAGCAGGCTCCAGCAGCAACAGGATGAGCGCGAAGCGCGCGAGCGCTCAGCCGACCGCAAAGCTCAGGTCGGTACCGGTGATCGCAGCGAAAAGATCCGCACCTACAATTTTCCACAGGACCGCGTCACTGACCATCGGGTGAAGGAGTCGTGGTCGAATGTGCCCAACATCATGGCGGGTCGTATCCAGCCCATCCTCGATGCGCTCGCCAAGGCCGGCAGCGAGCCGGACGCCGAAGGTTGATTCAAGAGAGGGCATCTGCTACAATCCCGCGGCATGGCAGCAGTACAGGATATTGAGACCCTATTCGAGGCCGGAGCGCACTTTGGCTATTCCCGCACGCGCCGACACCCCTCCGCTGCCTCTTTCCTCTTCGGTACACGCGACCAGACCGACATTTTCGACCTCATAGGCACGAAGCAGCGCCTCGAAGCGGCCGCCGCTTTTGTTGCTTCGCTCGGCCAAAAGGGCGCGCAGGTGCTTTTCGTGAGCGGCAAGAACGAGTCAAAAGATATCGTCAAGCAGGCAGCAGAACGCGCCGGCCTTCCGTATTGTGCAGGCCGTTGGATCGGCGGGACGCTGACCAATTTCAAGAATATCCGCAAGCGCATCGACCGATTAGAGAAATTGATGAGCGAGCGCGAGAGCGGCGAGCTCGAGAAGTACACCAAAAAAGAACGCCTGCTGATCGATCGAGAGATCGAAGAACTGCTCGGCCGTTTCGGCGGACTCGTGAGCGTCACGAATCTCCCGGCAGCACTTTTCGTCGTAGATACGCGCCATGAAGACACCGCTGTGCGCGAAGCCAATCAGCTTGGCATCCCCGTTATCGGGCTTTCGAGCTCTGATTGCGATTTCTCGCTCGTGCAGTATCCGATCCCTGCCAACGACACGTCGGTGCGCTCGGTGAAGCTCATCGTCGATGCGGTAGCGGAGAGTTATCTGTCGGGCAAGAAGGCACCTGCGCCGATAGCTGCCGCGCCCCTGAAGTAGGCTGTATTGGTGTGCCGCGTCGTTTTGCGGTAGGATTGTTCGATATGGAGATCACAACGGAACTGGTAAAAAAACTGAGGGACGAGACAGGCGTGTCCGTCATGCAGTGCAAAAAGGCGCTCGAAGAAGCGGGGGGAGACATAGAAAAAGCGAAGATAATCCTCCGCAAACAAAGCGCATCGGCGGCGACCAAGAAAGCCGACCGCGCGCTCGGCGCCGGCCTTGCGAGCGCGTACACGCACGCGGGCGGCTCGGTCGTCGGTGCTGTCGTCCTTGCCTGCGAGACGGATTTCGTATCAAAGAATGAAGAGTTCGGCAAATTAGCCTACGGTATCGCGATGCACGTTGCGGCGATGGACCCTGTGTGGATCTCGGCCGAAGAGGTGACCGAAGAAGACAAAAAAGCAGCGCGCTCCGTATTTGAAAAACAGGTGGCTGATATGCCGGAAGACAGGCGACAGAAGGCGCTCGAGGGTAAATTGCAGAGTTTCGTCAGCGAGCGCGTTCTGCTCGATCAGCCGTTCGTGAAGGACGCCACCATGAGCGTGCGTCAGCTCATTGAGCAAGCGATCCAGAAATTCGGCGAGAAGATCCAAGTCGTGCGTTTCGAGCGCCTCAGCGCCAAATAAAGTGGTATGTTGCTGTTCGCAGGCATCGTTTTTTTCCTTTCATTGCTGCTCATCGCCACCTTGTTCGCTCTGAATATCCGCGAATATCACACTGGCCGCCACGCCGTGCTCGAATGGCGTAAGGCCGCCGACCGTGAAGCCCTGCAGCTCAAAGAGCTGATGGCCGCCGCCGATCTTGATCTCAAAAAAGTCCCGCCGCTTTTGGCGCATTTTGCACACGTATGCCTCCATTTTGCGGCGCTTGAGTTTGCGCGCCTGGCGCGCGAGGCCTCGAAACAGTCGCATCGACTGGCGGATTTCGTATCGCATAAGCGCAATTTCGAACGCCGTGAGACGCGCTCTGCGTTTCTCAAGAAGATGACGGAATTGAAGAACGTGAGTGAGGATGGACACGACGATGAAGAGAACGTAAATTAAAGCCACGCCTGCATGCGCAGGCATGTGTGCCGCCTTAGCTTCCCCCTTCGCTCAAACTGGCGTTTGAGCTTCGGAGGACCGTACTTCGCATGAAGCTTCGAACGGCAAGCAAGAAGTGATATCTTCGGCTTGTCCTTCGAAGCCTCCGGCGAAGGAGGAAGTTCCGACGTCAGTCGGAGCAGAGTAGTGCCGCCTTAGCTCAGTTGGTAGAGCAACGCTTTTGTAAAGCGAAGGTCCCCGGTTCGAGTCCGGGAGGCGGCTCAAGCGAAGCGCAGAGCCGCCTTCAAATAAAGTAGACGGCGCTGCGCTTATTTCTTCACCGGCGTACTCGTCGAAGCTTTTTGCAGTGTCTTCAATTGCGGAAGGATCTTTTGGATATCATCGGTCGTCTTGAATCCATAATACACCTTGCCGTTGATGACGAGCGCAGGCAATCTGCCTGGCGGCGCGCTCTTCACATTATAGATCGAGAGCAAGGTCTGCAGACCGCCCACATCGAGGTTGTAGTCGAAGGAGTACACGCGCAGTTGCGGATACGTTTGCGAAAGCCCCGTCAGCACGTATCCTTGGTTCTCGCAGTCGGCGCAATCGCCCTTATTGGAATAGAAGTACAGGATGAAAACGGGTTTGAGATTGCATCGTGTTGCCAGCTGTTGCATCAAGAGGTAATCCTTGATCTCAAGCAGGGAATAGAGCCGCTTCAAGCGCGTGATCTCCTCGGTGTTGCCGCCCTGCGCTTCCATGTAGGAGAGCTGATTGCCCAGCGATGCGAGCTCCGACGGCAAAATGGTGTTCTCACCGATATTCGAGCACGAATGTTCAGCGAGAAGGTCGAACTGCGTTTCGAGCGAGAGGATGTCGGTCGAGATATCGTCTTGGGTCGCGCGGATGTCATTGATGCGCGCGTTGTTGAAATAGTTGGAAGCGTACAGTGCTGTGGCGAACATGAGCGCGGTGATCAAGAAGGCCACCACGTAACTTCCCCAGCGAGCGGTACGGACGTTGGTTACGGGACTTTCCATAAGGTCAGGTTTCAGGGAATAGGTTATAGGTGATAGCAGTAAAATGCAAACGACCTGACTAAAACCTGCAACCTATCCCCTACAACCTTATTTCTAGCGCCAGCGCACTCCGGTGCGGAAAGCCGCGCGAAAGACGGCCGCGCTCAGCCAGAGCGGTACCAGGAAACTGTAGAAGAGAAGGAAAAGCGGCGTTGCCTTGGGCGGCAATCGCCTACCCTCGGTGCCGATCATCGTGCCAGCGCACAAGAGCGTAAAGATGAGGGCGACAGACATATAGATCAAGAACCAGAGCGCGCTCGTGTTGACATAGAAGAGATCGAGGGATGCGTGAGGATACACACCGGTGGCATGGACACGCTCTATCGAGGTCGCGATCCACCAGGTCGTGAAAAATACGATGCGTGCGAAGAAATAGATCCCAGCAAATATCGAAATGATGGCCGAAGGGAGGATGATGAGCCCGAGATTCCCGTACTCGCGATTACCGAACATGTAGCGGTAATCGATGGCGTTCAAGAGCCAGCCATAGGTCCATCGCACTCGTTGGCGAAAAAGGGCCGGGAACGTCGCGGGGGTACCCGTGTGCACGATCGCCTCTGGGACATTGGCGATCAAAAATCCCGCGTCTTGGATGCGCAATGCCATTTCCATGTCTTCGGTCGCGTGGCCATGGCGCCAAGCGCCCAGATCCCGTATCACCGCAGCGCGAAACAGAGAGAAGGGGCCAGGCGTAATAAATGCGCTTCCAAGAGACGCAAGAGCGAAACGGTTGAACACGCTGAGCCGGTACTCAACGTTCTGCATATGCTGCAATACGGTCGCGGGCTCTTTCACATGGATACCGGGCGTCGCAGCAGCTACCAAGGGGTTCTCAAACACCGGCATGATTTTGCGCAGCGCCGCGCTTTCCACGATGGAGTCGGCATCGAGGCACCCGATCAGCTCGGCTGATGTACGTTCGAGTGCGAAATTCATTGCCGTGAATTTACCACCGTTCTCTTTGTGAAATACGCGGACGCGGGCATCGTTGGTATATGTCTGTGCAATTTCGAGCGTACGATCCGAAGAACCATCATCAACGACGACGATCTCCAATTTCTCGTGCGGATAATCAAGTAGGAGAAGCGAGGAGAGCGTCGCAGCGATCGTCTTTTCTTCATTGAAACAGGGCACAACGATGGCAACGCTGCGCAATACGGTATTGGCATTGCTGTCCGAGCGTGGCGCTCGGAACCGTCGTTCGATAAAAGAGGTAAGCAGAAATACCTCGAAATAGAGCGAGGCGAAGAGAAATGCATACACGATATAGAGGTCTACCGCCATACGGGCACATCATAGCAAAAAAGGCCCCAAAGGCGACTAGTCGCCACTTGGCGTGAATAGATGGTATATTTTCGCCATGCGAGGGCACACACACCCTATTTCTAGTCTCGTGCGCGAGGCCAACGGTATTTTTTTCAATATGGGCTTTACGTTCGCGGAAGGCCCCCTCATCGAGAGCGAATGGTACAACTTCGATTCTCTCAATGTGCCCAAGGATCACCCGGCGCGCGATATGCAAGATACGTTCTTCATCAAGGACGAGAAGGACATGGTCTTGCGCACGCATACTTCTCCGGTACAGGTGCGCTACATGGAAGAGCAGATGAAAAAGGGCATTGCGCCGCCGTATCGCGTCATCGTGCCGGGCAAAGTCTTTCGCAACGAAGCGACCGATATGACACACGAGGCGGAATTTTTCCAGCTCGAAGGGCTCGTCGTTGCAGAAGATACTTCTCTCGCGCAGATGAAATGGACCATCAATCAATTTCTCGAGAAGTTATTCGATGATATTGAGGTTGAAACGAGATTTCGTCCGAGTTTCTTTCCGTTCGTCGAGCCCGGGAATGAAGTTGACATGCGCCTCATCGGCGAAAAGGCACCGGAAAAACTTCGGGACAAGTGGGTAGAGATGATGGGTGCTGGGATGGTCCACCCCAACGTCCTCAAAAGTGCAGGAGTTGATTCCACGAAATACCGTGGCTTTGCTTTTGGCATGGGGCTCGATCGTCTTGCCATCTTGCGCTGGGGCATCGACGACATACGCCTCATGCACTCGGGGGATTTGCGCTTCATCAATCAGTTCTAAAATATGAAGATCTCACATGAATGGTTACAACGATACTTCGAGAAGGAATTACCTGATGCACAGGCGCTTGCCGATGCGCTCACTTTCCACGCATTCGAGATCGAGAGCATTGAAAACGATATTTTAGATGTGAAGGTCACCGCCAACCGCGGGCATGACTGCCTCTGTCACCGCGGCATAGCCAAAGAGCTCTCGGCAATTTTACGCTTGCCGATGAAGAGCGATCCGCTCCGCGCCGTGACGAACCTAGAGGCCTCGCCTCTAGGTTCGGTTGGTGTTTCGGTTGATGATTCGAATCTGTGTCCGCGCTACATCGCCGGGTACATCAAGGGTGTCGCGGTCGGCCCGTCGCCTGAGTGGCTCCGGAAGCATTTAGAATCCATTGGACAGAAATCCATCAACAATGTCGTGGATGCGACTAATTTTGTCATGTTCAGCATCGGCCAGCCGCTGCATGCCTTTGATGTGGGGAAGCTCGAACAAAAAGACGGTACGTATGCAATCGGTGTTCGAAAAGCGCGTACGGGAGAACAAGTACATGCACTTGATGGAATCAAATATGAACTCGCAAACTCAATGCTTGTAATTACAGATGAAAACGGTAAAGAACCAATTGGCATAGCTGGCGTCAAGGGCGGCATGCCAGCATCCATTATGACGGCAACGAAAGACATCATCGTTGAATCGGCCAATTTCGACGGTGTCTCGGTGCGCAAGACGGCGCAACAACTCAAACTACGAACCGACGCATCATCGCGCTTCGAGCAGGTAATCTCGGCAGAACTCGCTGCATACGGCATGCACGCGGTCACCGACCTCATTTTGGAAATTGCAGGCGGGGAACTCGTCGGATTCGCGGACGCATACCCGCAGGTACAGCAGCAAAAGAGCGTTTCCGTTGAAGCGACGCAGATCAATGTAATTCTCGGCTCTCAACTTTCTGACGCAGACATTGCTGATGCGCTCACACGCCTTGATCTGCCGTTCACGATGATGGCCGATGCGTTCGTCGTCGAACCGCCATTCGAGCGACTCGACCTCTTGATTCCAGAAGACATTGCCGAAGAAGTGGGGCGCATCATCGGCTATGACAAAATCCAACCCGCCGCGTTGGCTCCTCTGCAAAAGAAGCCCGAAGTGAACAAGAATTTTTACGCCTCTGAGCGCATGCGTGAAGAATATGTCGCGCAAGGCTATTCAGAAGTATTCACGAGCGTTTTTGCCGACACCGGTGAACGCGTCGTTGCGAACAAAGTCGACGGCGTGCGACCGTATTTGCGGACAACACTCATCGACGGATTGAAAGATGCGCTTGAGAGAAATGATCGCAACAAAGATCTGCTCGGGCTTCCTGAAGTGAGATTGTTTGAGATAGGTATTGTCTGGAAGGGAGGCAAAGAGATGACCGTGCTTGGTACCGCAGATAAGGCAGGGGTACGCGAAGAGCCGTTGCCCGCGCATAAGGCGCACGCATACGAAGCGCTACCACTCTCGCATGCCCAGCGATTCCACTCATTTTCGAGATACCCGTTCATTACGCGCGACATCGCATTGTGGGTATCTCAGGGGACAATCGAGCAAGATGTCCTCCAAGTGATACGGTCGAACGCAGGTGAATTGCTCGTGCGGAGCGAAAAATTCGACGAATTCAAGAAAGGCGAACGCACATCGTTCGCATTCCGCCTCGTCTTTCAATCTTTTGACCGCACGCTTACCGATCTCGATGCCAATGAGCGCATGGAGAGCATCTCGAACGCACTGAAAGCCAAGGGGTTTGAGATCCGATAACCCGGCACTTTCTTAAGCACAGACTGTTACATTAAGGCGGCGGATCTGCGCAAAATGTAGGGGGTAAAGATTAGAAAGTGCCGGGCAAAAAAGTCCCTTCATTGAGCCACGAATTGGGGATTATGAAGTTGGTAAAATCTCCCTTTTCAGGTATACTGATGGAGCGGGATTTTTTCATTTATGCCCGGTAGTGAAATGTGCCTTAGGCGAAAATAAACCATGAAAGATTTTCAAGCGAACAGTCATAGCGCTTCAGTCGAGGGATTGTTCACCACGCCGCGGCAGCACACCTGTGACTGCCGCCAAGGCACATAATACTAACCGGGTATGGCGAAGAAAAAGATAATAAAAAAGGACGTACCTGCTCGTAAAGAAGGCTCATACGGCGCGGAGGACATTACGGTCCTGGAAGGACTAGAAGCGGTGCGGCGCAGGCCGGGCATGTATATCGGCACGACCGGCGTGTCAGGCTTGCACCACTTAGTATGGGAAGTGTTCGACAACTCACGCGACGAAGCGATGGGAGGATTTTGCGACGATATCGAGATCGCGCTCTTGCCCGACGGCTCGGTGCGCGTGGCGGACAACGGCCGCGGCATTCCGGTAGAAATACATCCGAAGACCAAGGTCTCAACACTTGAGACGGTCATGACCATCTTGCACGCCGGTGGAAAATTTGGCGGCGAGGGCTACAAAGTGTCGGGCGGTTTGCACGGCGTCGGCGTGTCGGTAGTCAATGCGCTCTCGGAAGCGGTGCGCGCCGAAGTGCACCGGGATGGCGGCACATACGTGCAGGAGTACAAAGAGGGCGGCAAACCTGCAGGGAAAATAAAAAAGATCGGCGGCTCAGACCTGCACGGCACTATCATCCGATTTCGCCCCGACCAAACCATTTTCCCCGATCGAACGTTCAACTGGGAAACCATCGTGGCGCACATGCGCCAGCAGGCGTACCTCGTTCGCGGGTTGCGCATCTCGATACTCGATCTACGTAATGGTGCCAAGGTAGAAGCGGACGACGTTTTCTATTTACGGGAGCTCGGTCTCGATGCTCCGTCGATCACCTTCTATTTCGAAGGCGGACTCCGCTCGCTCGTTTCTTTCCAGAATCGCCACCAGGAGCCCGTGCACAAGACCGTATTCTATGTGGAGAAGGAGCAAGACGGTGTCCAGGTCGAAGTGGCCCTGCAATACGTCGACGACATCACCTCGCGCATCTCCGCATTTGCCAACAATATTTACAACGCTGAGGGCGGCACGCACATCACCGGCTTCAAGACGGCGCTCACCCGCACGCTCAATGCCGTCAACAAAAGCGGCAAGGACAGCGACACCTTTACCGGCGACGATGTGCTAGAAGGTCTGACGGCGGTCGTCTCGGTGAAGCTCCGCGAGATCCAATTCGAAGGACAGACCAAGGGGAAGCTCGGGAGCGTGGAAGCGCGTGGCGTGACCGAAACTGTTTTCGGTGAAGCCTTCAGTGCATTCCTTGAAGAGCATCCGGATGAAGCGCGCGCCATCATCGGCAAAGCGGCGCTCGCGATGAAAGCACGCAAAGCCGCCAAAGCCGCCAAAGACTCTATCTTGCGCAAAGGCGCGCTCGATGGCATGACGCTGCCCGGCAAGCTCGCCGATTGCCAGACGAAATCGGCCGCAGAGAGCGAGCTCTTCATCGTAGAGGGAGACTCGGCCGGCGGTACCGCCAAGACCGGCCGCGACCGCCGTACGCAGGCGGTCCTTCCGCTGCGCGGTAAGATCCTCAACATCGAGCGCGCACGACTCGACAAAATGCTCGCCTCAGAGCAGATCCGCAATCTCGTCGTCGCCCTCGGGACCGCGATCGGAGACATATTCGACGTCGCCAAGCTGCGCTATCACAAGATAATCATCGCGACCGATGCCGATGTGGACGGCGCGCACATCCGCACACTCCTCCTTACGCTCTTCTTCCGCCATTTTCGCCCCGTAATCGACGGCGGCTACCTCTACATCGCCCAGCCGCCGCTTTTCAAGATACGCAAAGGCAAAGAAATTTTTTATGCATATTCCGACGCTGAACGCGTCAAGCTCATCGGCCGCGATATACCCATCGAAGCAGAGAACAGTGAACAGGAAACAGAGAACGGCGAAGAAGAAACCGAAGAAGCAAAAAAACGCATGCCCAAGATATCGGTACAGCGCTACAAAGGTCTCGGCGAAATGAATGCAGATGAATTGAAAGAAACGACGATGGACCCGAGCAAACGAGTGCTCTTGCAGGTCACCATCGAAGACGCCCAGGAAGCCGACAAAATATTCGACATGCTCATGGGCACCGATGTCCCTGCCAGAAAGTCATTCATCCAATCCCACGCGCACGAAGCGACGCTGGATATATAAACAAGTATGAGTGACGGCTTTGAGAATAAATTCGTTCCAAGACCAAAAGAACCTCTTACGATTGATTTGATAAAAGGTGTCGATTACCACGAAGTGCGTCCTGACGAAGGAATGCCCGATCAAAGATCGGGGGAGAAAATTCGAGAACCAGAGCAACTTCAACAAAAGGTCTTGGAGCATTGCCAGGTAATACTCAATGAATTTAGCCAACTACCCGGTACGTCCGCAACCTTAGACGGTGCCGAAAAAAATCACACCTCATTTGTAGAATCAATAGACATCGCTAGGAAAAATCCGTTTTCTCCACAAATCCGGACACGTTTTATTGCTGAAGCAAGCAAAGCTGCTGACTCGATTGAACATACGAGAAATGTTTTTTACGTACGTCTCATCGAATCAATTGGTGAAGAGACGCTCGCGCCGATTCGTCTTGAAATTCACCAGATGATAGATACCTTACTCCTCAGCCAGCGCCGCATACGAAGCGCAGAATGGTACAGACAACGACTCGACTCACTTCAGAAAAGTTGATAACCAGCCCCTTCTCTTTTTAGTAGATCGTCACCGCGGCTTCGTTGTTGGTGCGGTTGGTGTAGCAGAGGGTTCAGTGAAAGACCAGTCATGGGAGTCCTCCTTCAGTTTGGTCCCATATCGTGATTATGCACCGTTTGCTATACTATCGCTATGGTAAAGACGCTCCAAAAGGCTCTCGAAGAAGTTTCGGCGCTTCCGGCAGTGGATCAAGAACACATTGGCAAGAAACTCCTGTCTCATGTTGAAAAACTCCATCAACTCCGGGAAGCACTGAATCTGGGTGTGCGTTCGCTTGATCGAGGAGAAGGGAAGCCGTTCGATCTCAAAGCATTTCTCAAGCGGAAGCACAATGGCAAAGCGTAAAAGAAAGATCCTATGGTCTTTAGACGCAAGAAATGACGTGTCCGATATTTGGGATTTTTATCATAGCGTTGCCGGCCAACATACTGCGGATCTGATCGTTCACGATATCGATCATGCATGTGAATTGATCGGCCAGCATCCGTTTGCGGGAAAAGCTCGTGACGAAGTGGGCGCCGGATTCCGATCGATCGTCGCCCGACCGCATGTCATTTTCTATCGCGTGAACGCAGAGACCCCCGAGATCATTCGAGTTTTAGACGTCCGACGTGACACCGAGGAGATATTCAGAGACGAAGGTTAAAGCTTAGGGGCCGTTCACAAATAACCTGATAGTTATTTGGGATTACGGCCCCTTGTGCCTCGTTCATAACAGTTGAACTTATTAATAAATGAGGCCTTAGACCACCGTCGCAGCGGTGTTGTTGGTCTTGGTGGATTCGACGACGCAGTATTTATAGATGGGTGCAAAGACGCACTTGCACAAGCAAAGGTAGAGTCGGCACTTAGTAGATCATCACCGCGGCTTCGTTGTTGGTACGGTTGATATCGTTGATGAGGTTCGAGGGGTCCGCTACGGCCGTGAACATGCCGCCGCCCGGGGTGAGCATTGTGAAGCGCAGGGTGTTGACGATATGATCGCCGGGCGCGAGCGATACCTGATTTGCCGACGTGTAGGTGTAGGCGCTGCTGGTGGGCAGATGAGCTTGGAAGAACCACGTACCGGTCGGGCTCCCGCCGACGTTCGCGATGTCGAATTCCACACCCACGAGGTCGCCCGGCGTCGGAGCACGATTCATAAGCAGCGCACCGCTCGGATCAATGTAGCCGGTTGCGATGATAGTGACCTTCAAATCCGCAGGGCCCGAGGCTGCGTGCGCCACGGGTGCGTAGTGCGAGGATGGCACAGCATGATATGAGGTGACGGGCTTTTTAGCCGGAGCTGCGGGTTTCGAGGCGGCTGGCTGCGCAGGAGCGGGTTGCGCTACCTGCGCGGCGGGCGCTACGCTCATGCTTGCCGAGGCCTCTACACGCGCGCTGCCGTCTGTGGGCGTGAAGACGACCGAGAAAGGAACCGACACAGCTCCAATCGTCGCTGCCATCGGTATCATCGTCGCTGATGTGGAAGAGCCGACAGTAATCGAAGTACCACAGGGGATCTTGTTCATCGCACCGTTTTGTCCTGGCATGACGAACGCGAAGTTGGGCTCACACTGGTAGACGAACGAGAAGCTGCCAGCTTTTGTCTCGTTGTTGAGCTTCCACGAGATCGTCACCGGATTGCCTGATACGGGACTTTTCGGAGCGGTGATCTCGATGGTGGCGGGCGAAGCGAAGAGGGAACCGAAAGAGAATTTTGAAATATTCACGATGTGGAGCAAGCCCCACACAATAATGACGAGCAGGATAATAAAGCCGACGATCGCGAGCGTATTGGATACGATGCTCATCGTAGGGCTCTCCTTCTTGGGGGGGAGCAGCTTCGGGGCGGGCTTTGGTGCGTCGGTCATGGTGAGTAGTTTTACCGAGATTTAAATAATCTGTCAAATCCCATGCCCCGTTAGAAGCTTCGCGGGCGTTCTCTTGGGTCTTAGGTGTTGGAAAAATGTTGGAAAGTCAGAGCTTTCTAATGGGGTTGACATTTGGCACAATATCATGGTAATATCCCGCTGTCAATATGGCTCGACTTCGCTCATCACAGGTGGCTCATAAGGTCACACATAAGGCTCCGATCTCCGTTTTCATTGCGAGCACCATCGTCGTATTTTTCATGTCGCTCTCTGCGGCGGATTCGATCGGTTTCGTCCCCGATTACATCGACGGCACTCCGCCGGCTGGCGGGGCGGCTAGCACAGATCTTACATCTGCCGATCAAGTGCCGCTCGCAGATCTTCCGCAGCTCGGAGAAACCAACTTGAGCGTCGCCAGTACGCCTGCGGCGCAAACGGCTTTTCCTTTGCACATCACCATTGCATCCGTCGGCATCGATCTGCCGGTGCAAAATCCATCCACCACCGACATCGACGCGCTCGACGCCCTGCTCGTGAGCGGCCCCGCGCGCTACGCGCCATCGGCCAAGCTCGGCGAAAATGGCAACGTCATCATCTTCGCGCACTCATCGCACCTGCCCATCGTGCGCAACAAAATGTATCAGGCCTTCAACCGTATCCCTGATGTGAGAGAGGGCGCGACCATCGCGATACAAGGCTCCGACGGCAGGGAATACATCTACAGCGTGGATTCACTCGTGAAGGCCGACACCAACGACGGCGTCGAAATTCCGCTGCGCGTCGCGAGCGGCGCAGAGCTCACGCTCGTCACCTGCGACACGCTGACCGGCAAATCAGCAAGATATATTCTCACCGCTTCATTCATAGGTACCAACTAACATCGATTTGACCGCCGCAGCTTTTTGCGGCATAGTCTGCATCTCGCAATCACGACGAAGTTCAATCGTCATGCGATCGTTCTTTGTCATCCTCCACCGATCTCGCAAAGGAATTGGTACGATGTGGAATGCCATACAGAAGTTTCTCCTGGTTGCGGGCGGGCTAATCGCAGGCTCGGTCGCCGTGCTGGCGGTAATTCAAGCCATGCAGATCACCCCGCTTCCCGGGCTAAACGCCTTGGTCGTCTCATCCTGGGAAGATTCGTCGCGCGTGCTCGTGACGATCATCCTGTTCGTGATCGAAGGAATCATCTTGTCGGCCGCACTGTGGCTTTTGTATCTGTTCGCGGGCAACCGCATACACGCAATGCTCCGGTGGAGTTGGCTCGAGTGGATTATCTTTGGCTATGACGTGGCCCTCGTCGTGCTGTTCCCGCTCATGGCGCGTCTTCACCTCGAACCGGAAACAGAAAAGACCGTCATCTTCTGGTGGAGCCTGGTGTGCTTCGTTTACATCGCCGCCAGATCGATGAAGCTCGCCATGTACATCTACGCAAACGAAGTGCTCCCCGCGAGAGAAGGGTGGATGCAACTGTTCGGCCTCTTCGCGCCCTACACCGGCCTCGTCGTCGCCTACTGGCTCTACATGACCAGCCCCGAAATGCAATTCAGCAAATGGACATGGGCGCTCTTTGCCCAGAATTTCATGGCGATCTCGATTACCATGTTGTTCCTATCGTCGTTCATCGTCAACCTGCTTCGGGCATCTCCGATCGCTGAACGCAAGGAGAGCAAGGTCGATCCGGCTTCGCGGGACGAATAATAAAAGCGGCCGCAGAAGACTCTAACAAATGCGCCGCGGCCAGCGATTGTCGAACACCAGAATCAACCTTATGAGGCGCCGCGCGCGATTTGCGCGGCGCCCTCGATTTTTTCCTCATGAATTCTGATTTTCCAACGCATGATAAAATCAAAAGTAATGAATGCCGCAGACCAAGACATATTGAATGACCACAGTGACCTGCATGAAATTCTACGTCAGGCAAAGAGAACGTATGAAATTCAAGAGATCGTCCACTGCCCTTTCTTCGGAAGCCCCGTTGCGTTGACCTCTGACGGGTTTAATCATTTGACGCATAAATCCAACCGTTTGCCACGAAACGTGAACGAGCAAAAATTGAAACTCCGCCTTATCAAAAAAGCTTTAAAGATCATCAGGAAAGCTGGCACTGTCCAAGAGTATCGAAAGGGCATTGAAAAGTTCGGTTCGCCAGCTAAGGACGGCTTCACAAAAATGAAGCAGGTCGAATACTGGGCTTTCCACGACATTGTCGGTGAGAAAAAACAGTTTCTCGTGAGGGTAATCGTTCGCCGGGTAGGGGATGGCAAGATCCATTTTTGGAGTGTTATGCCCCATGGAAAAATAAACAGACAGAAATTATACGAAAGAGGCATCGAAGAGGAGTAACAAAAAAGCCGCCCTCGGGCAGCTTCTTTGGTGTACCTGTCTTCAGCTTTGGAAAATCCTTAGCCGAAAAGGGGCTTTCGCCCACAGGCACACGCGAAGTATATACTCATGTGCGATGAATATCCAGTGAATGTGGATATTACAAATATAGGCCTAAACGCCAAGCCCCAAGGGCTGGTACTTTGACGCGCTCGCTCTTTTTTTCATCATGAATTCTGATTTTCCAACGCATTGACAAATCCGTCAATTGTGATATGATTTTACCTAGAAGATATAAGTAAAAAAAGCGTTTAGTTAGTTTGCCTACGCCTACACCACCACATCCACCACCACAACCGCAAAGGGATAACGAAATGGCACGCACGACTGGCGGAACCACCAACCTGTTCATCTTCGACGATCATCTCGACGAAGGTGAACCCGGGCTCTGGCACAACCTGCTCGATTACCAGTTGCCCGTGAGCGGCGCGATCGTGAAATTGCCAACATTCACGATCGGCCCGAGTTGGGCGCGCTGGTCGGAGAAGATCCGGCCGACGCTCGACCTTAAGGACCAGCCGGTCATCGATGGGCGCAAGATCGTCTTCGCATCCTTTGTCGACGAAGGCGAAGGTGACGAGACGCGCACGGTGATCGCCAAGTACCGGGACGAAAACGCGAATTACGTTCGCGTCAAGACCGGTGCGCGCGCCCTGGAAGGCCCCGACGGCGGCAAATCCTTCGCCAACCATTGGATCAAGATGGCGGCGGAGGGCATTACGGCCGTCTCCCACGGCGCCTACGACGTCAATTTTGAGCTCTTGAAAAGGCTCAAGAACGAGGTCGCGAAGGCCGAGGGCCAGGCGGACGACCGGGCGGCGATGCGCGAGATGCTGAAAGATCCTGGCCTCTCGCTCCGGGATCGCCCCAAGGCCACCGTCGTCGGGAAGCCCCGGCGCCAAGGACGTCACTATCGCGGCATCGGCCCCGAAGTGGCGGAGGTGCTCTGGCGGATGCCGTTCGGATCGGAACTCCTGGTCCGGACCATCGAAGGCTTCTTGAAGCGGATCGTCTCCAAACGGTTCGGTATCGAGATCCACGATGCCAGCGGATGGAACGATTACTTCAACATGCTCGAGAATATCTATCGGGCCGCGAAGATGGGGCCGCTTCCGCCGCCGACGATCGAGGGCGAGTACAAGATTGTTCAACCGCAGTCCAGGGCGAGGGGAAGGAGGAAGGAGACACGCGCGGCAGTAGCAACCCAGTAAAAACTAAACCAGAAACAAAAGGCGCTCCACTGCGGCGTGCCGATAATCCCCGGGGTAGGCTTCACGGCCCGCCCCGGTTTCTTTTTATAGCCTCTGGCGCTTGCCAAGCGCTGGCATGCTAAACTGCCGGCATGGCTTTGGAGGACGCAGGGAACGCAACTGCCGAAAAATTAGACACACCCCAGAAAATGATTTTTGAAAGAGGGGGCTCCGTATCCGGCGCCGTTCCTACCCTGACCAATCCCTTAACGGGTGAAAGTAGACCGGCTACCAAAAGAGAGATAGAGGTAGTGGGGCAGCAGATGGCGGAAGTGCTTCGGGCACAACACGAAGGCAGAGAGCCGAACATTGTGCCCCCTGATGATGTTCCCTTTGAGATTGTAATGCGGCCCCTCGACGATAACGGTAATCCAGTGCCGCTCGATGAGAACGACATAAGTGTTCCTCAAGCTCCGGTGGTACCGCCTGGAGCGCAACAGCAACAAGCCACACCGGCAGAACTTGTTCATTTCGACTCGACAACATTGGGTCAGCGACAAGGTCGCTTACTGGGACTTTTAAGCGCCGTTCCGGACGGTCCGGAAAAACAAGAATACAAAGCACGCGTTGAAGAAATGGAAACACTTGAAGAATATAGGGAGTTAAAACGAGAAATAGATGTTGCAAGAAAAAACGAAAGAGAAAGACGCAATCTGCCGCCCGAACCTCCTCCACCGCCAGAAGGCGTTCCTCCTGCTCCTCCTGCTGGGCCTCCCGGTCGGCGTGGGCCTCGGCATTCTGCGCAATACTTTAAAGACACTGGCGCCACTTGGCGGACATTTGATAATGCTCGATTTTCCGACATCACTCCCTTGTCTGAACAGCAGATCAATGCCAACCCTCTCCATGCGCGATTGTTTGGTGAATTGCAGATCGCAATGGACCCGCGCATGGCGCGCGCCATCGCCGAGCGGACCGCCCTGAACGAGCAGGTTGATTTGGAGAAGCGCAAAGCATTGACGCCGCTTCAACGCCAATTCCTCCTCACGGCACAGTACGAGCTAAGTCGCATCATCACGCGATTCGAGCCCGTGCAGAAAAAAACCCAGCAGATCTTGACGGAGGTCTTCTCACGCCGGCTCGACCTCATGCAATCGCTTACGCAAGTTGGCATCAATGCGGACAGCATTGGCCAGAGCGTCGAAGCCTTTAATGAAGAAATGCTCTTCACGGCCGTCCGGCGTAGGGCGCTCGGCGACAAATTCCTCGAAGCCTTCAGACACTATACCGATGCGATGGCAACCGGCCGCGGAAAGAAATCCGAAGCGAAGATCAACAAGATCTGCAAGCAACTGCAAATACCGCGCCCACAATATGAAACACTCGTGATACCGGGCGATCCGATCCAGACGGAAGAGAACATCAGCAAGTTCATGCTTCAGCGCGAGAGCAGATTTATGGAATGGATCACAAAAACTGAAGATGCTACGGGATCGAGAATTCCCGGCTCGACCCGCTGGCAAGCCAAATGGCGCCACACCGGCGTTCTCAAGAAGGGCACAGACCTTGATCTCGGAACCACCACTTTTTCCTACGGTGCAATGCGCGCATCCGCTACGGAAAAGTCTTGGAACGATCCAGCCTCATGGGTCACGGCCGATATCCATGAAGCACGGGACGTCATGGCTCAATTCCTCGTGCTTACGTTGGAGGGGAATAGTTCTGAATTCAGAAGGCGCCTTGAGCAGAGCGCGGCGACCAGCCAGCCGCTCGCGCCGCCGGCCTCTCGCCAGGGCCCAGAGAATCTTGCTCAAGCCCGCCGAAACGCAGAGAATACGGAGCAGAATAAGTTGAACGATCCGACATACCTGCAGTCGCTTTTCAATCGTGACAAACTCCAAGCGACCGTACCCGATGCCGCTGAGCCTAATGGATACCGGGGCTGGGAAGCGATGACTAGACAAGAAAGAGAAGCGTACCGCGACCAATGGGTACCGCAAGAAGCCAAAAACATCGGAGAGGGGCTCGAGAATCGTGAGCGGGGATTTTGGTCGCTTATTGGCCGAGCGCTCGCCCGCGCGTTTTTGATGGATAAAAAAAAGCAGTTAACAACAGATTAATATGGACACCGCAACTGAGATCGAGCGTTTCTACCACCTCTACCGCGTGTATATGAGTGCCGGAAAAGAGGAAGAAGCGCAGGCTCTCATCCTAAAAACGTTCGAAGGCCTTTCGAAGGAGGCTCGCAGCGAACTCCTGATGGGAATGATGACGATTGCCATGGAAGACAGTGCGCGCGAGCGCGACACAATCACCGAGCTGCAAGAAATTGGTATCGAGGCATTGGAGCGGCTCGACAAGATTGAACAGGAAAGCCGGCATCAACAGGAGGGGGAGAAGGGATTGACAAAATAGGAAAATAATGTACTATAGTTCGCAGCTCTCGGCGTTGATCCGAGCTGCGAATGACTTAACCGCCCCTTCGGGGCAAATGTGAAGGGACAAAACTCATGGATCCGCTGCTTGATCGCCCCCTGCGTCCGCTCGGCCGTTTCTGGGGAAGGCTTGCGATATGGTCCTGGTATTTCTGCCTGTTCGTCGCAGGGTTCGCGTATTTGGGCCCTCTTTTGCTTCCAGAATGGGTGCAACCGGTCACGGCCACACTGCGCGCGCTCGCCCCAGCCGCTCTTGTCGCGGTCTTCGCCATCAATGTCTTGTCGGGCAGGTGGGCTCCCAACACACTCATCGATGCGGATCTGCTATCCAGCAAGAGAGGTTTCTGGGGTTTTTTGTGCTTGGGCCTCGTCGTCTCGGCGCTGAACCTGAAAGTGCACCTGCTGTCTCACCAAGAAATCATTACCCTGTGGCTCTTCGTTCCGGTTGCGTTCGCTGACTGGTTCTTCCTCAAGAGCATCCACTTCCATGCCACGAGCTTGGAGGGAGACCTGCGAGTGATGATCGACAACTTGAGGGGTCAAGTCGTGAGTCGCGAAGCAGAAATCACCAGGCTGAGGGGTGAAGTCGCTCATCGCAACGCAGAAATCACTCGCCTGCGATCAGAGACCACTCCAGCCGTGGATCAGGAAGTCTTGGCGCCGGATGACACCTACGTGCCGTCGCCTGGCTACGAGGATGGGTTGGGGTCGCTGGCGAGATTGGGATTCCCGCACCTCAATGCCGACGGCAGCCAAGAGATGCTCGCGAGGGTGCGGATCAAGGTCCCGCCTTTGCACGTCGGTGGTGCGTCGGGGTTTCCTGTCGTCCGCATCGCGTTCGCTATCGTGGTGGGCCTCATCGCGCTGAAGGTCTTCAACGTAATCTGACGCCGATCGAGCTATTGTGCCGCATCTTCCGATAGAGAAGAGCGGAGAAAAACTGGGACGGGATTGCTTTGCGCTTGTGCGCCGAGCCCCCGTCCCGAACCATTTTCATACTGTCGATTTTAGCCTCATGTTCAATTTATCTCTGCAGCCCAAAATTATGATATATCATAATTCTCCCGAGTCCTGCTCCCGCCCCTCAACCTAAAGAAAATTATGATATATCATAATTCTCGAACGTCAGCATTCCCCTCCGTCGCCAGCCTCTTCCTTTCTCCTGATCCGTATCACGCAAAATTATGATATATCATAATTTTGGGCGCTTCACTTTGGGCATCGGAAAGAGCAAGAAGTGGATCGGATATTTCTTTTTCATCCGATAGAGCGCGCTCGTCGCGTACAGATACTTTTCATCCCGTTTTTTCTGCCGCTGCTCGAATTCTTCCTCCATCCCCTTTATCGCATCTTCATAACCGGGGAACTGATCTTCGAGCCACTTGCGCACCTTGTAGATCGTGTCGTACCCGACGCGCATGCGTTCGGCGATATCATCCGAAGATGCCCCTGCGAGGATCTCACGCGCGATCCTGATTCGGCGGCCGAGCATGATGCGCTCACTTTCCGTTAGAAGATCTTTGAGAAAGGATTTCATTGCCGCACGACCGTGTACCGTCCCCGCAGCGGTGTAGAGCGCATCCAGTGTCGCAATGCGTTCTGTGTCGGAGAGTTCGCGTGCACGGACTTTCACCGCTCCATGATACCAGGAAAATTATGATATATCATAATTTTTTCTGTGGGGAGATACAGCAGCAGGTGAAGGGGAGGCGGAAGGGTGAGGAAATATAGGCTGGGGAACGAGACGACCCTATTCACCAGGCTTTTATTCGGCTCTAGAGGGAGAGCCGTTTTGACTGCTTGACATTCTCGTTTATGGTGATATAATCACCCCTAAGAAGTTGAGGATGGGATTTTTCCGCCTTGGCTTCGTGCTATTTGTCATCAACGCGCTAACCGGGAGGATCCCATGCGCAAATTCGTCCGCCGTATCGCTACCGCCACCGCTGCAATCGCTTTCTGCGGCATCTTCGGTCTGCAGCAGGCCCATGCCCAGCGTCCGGACCCCCTCGGTTACCAGAAGCTGGTGTCCGGTCAGGGGCCAGTCGAGGCCTACGCCTACGCCAACAATCTGTTTGGTACGCACTTGGGGGGCAGACCCACAACCGCTGCCCGGCCGATGTCGGCCACCGAAGCGTACCGCCTCGGTGTCGCAGCTGGGCGTCGGCAGCAGCCCGCCGCCTATGTGCCGCCGGCCGTCTACTATCCCGTCGGCCAGCCCGCCACGCAGGTGCGGCCGGTGAGGTATGACGGCACCCAGCGAGGTCGTCCCCATTGCGACAAAAAGCCAGGGGACTACTTCGATCCGGGGGATGGCCAGTGCCACCCGGCATCCGATCGTTCCGGCGCCCAGCAGCCCGGCGCGATGCAGGAAGACCCGTACGACGCGGCCGCCTACGAGCAGTTTCAGGCCTACTGCGCCTCGGTAAAGGGCGTTCCCCAGAAGCGGGCTGACGGCAAGACGTATTGTCACGTCGCAGCCCACTGGGAAAAGCTTCCCGTCCCTGGTGCAGGACGGCAATGATCGCCTGACGGCGGTCGTCAACTGGTTCGGGGGATGTGGATCTTGTCCCTCCCCCGAGCTAGCCCTTTCATTAAATATGTTCGTCATTGCCTGATTGGATATCTAGGATTAAGGTACCCAGCCAGGCTCTCACGATCCCGCACATCCCGTGCGGCCAGCAAGAGGAGTGAAGCCGATGAAACCGATCTTTTCCACCACAGCAGCCCTCCTGCTATTGCTTTTCTCGGCCTTCGGGTCGGGAATTGCCCAAGCGGGCGGTCATCACGACTGCAACCGCGATGGCCTTCACCCGGAGTGTGAAGCCTACCGGTCCGGCAATCTGGCTCGCGCCGGAAAGTCGATCCCGTGCCTCGTGCACTTATCGGGGCCAACGATCCCCGGTAAGGTCACGTACGACGTGCGCGACGCGACAGGCCAGACCCGCTTCAAGAATCCAAGCGGGCAGCCCGCGCCGCGCCGCGCGCGCGTGCGCGACGGTTACTTCGAGACGAAGTTTGGTTGCCCGTATCTCGAGCAACCGACCGACGTCGTGTACATGTGCGTCGAGGGCTTCGATGGCCACCAATACTGGTGGATCATCACGCGCTCGTCCGGCCTCCTCGATGAGGCGCGGCAGACGCACGAGCTCCAGGGCTGTCTGCTCGGGCCGGACTGCGGCGCCGGATACACGCCCGGTTCACACTGACCGCTTCGCGTGCGGGATTGGGAGCACACGTCGGGTCGCGAAACTACAAAACCGCGACCCGACAACTACATTTTGGAAGGTCTTGACAAGGTCAAAATTATAAGTATAATAGCCCCGATTAATAAAAATTATTATTGTATGAATATCTTACAAAAAGGTGCCCGTTTTGGCGTTATGGCCATGGTCGTCGTCGTCGCTCTTGCCATTAGCCCGGCTGCTGCGAATGCTCAGTATGGCGGTGATGGCTGTGACTACTGTGGCGACAGCAGCAGTTATTACGTTCCCGGATACGACGCAGCGGTGTTCACACCAAGCTACGATTCTGCAATGTATACACCAAGCTACGACTCTGCTATGTATACACCGAGCTATGACTCTGCTGTCTACACGCCAAGTTACGACTCACCCTACACGCCAAGCTACGACAACACCTACGCTCCCTCATACGATAATAATACGTACACCCCGAGCTACTCTTCACCTAATTCCTACATTCCAAGTTACTCGAGCCCGAGCTACTCTTCTCCGTTCTACTCGAGCCCGGTCTCAAGCCCGTTCTACTCCGCGCCTTCTCCTTTCGTGCGTGCGCCTCAGTCGCAGCCGCAATCGCAGAGCCAGAGCCAAGCGCAGTCGCAGTCGAGCTACAACAGCAACCCGAACACCAACATCAATCCCAACTCGAACACCAACTCGAACACCAATTCGACGGGTCCGAGCACGAGCGTCAGCTCCAGCAATCCGTACACGACGAGCCAGAGCTCTACGGGCGCAGTGACGAGCACCAACACCAACACGAATAATCCGGTCGCTAATGCAAGCAATGGCCCGATCACGATCTCCAACACCGTCAATGTGGTACCGGCTCAGCCCCAGCGCCTTGCGCAATACACGATCCCCGCGCCGTACTGCACGATTACCGCTTCGAATGCTTACAGCTACGGCGGCTACAGCAATCAGCCCATCACGCTCACCTGGGTCTCGACCAACGCTACGAGCGCGTACATCACGCCGAATGTCGGCACGGTGAATCCTTCTGGCTCGACGGTGGTCTACCCGCAAGGCTACACGACCTACACGCTCACGATCTCTGGCCCCGGTGGCAGCGCCACCTGCCAGTCGACCGCCAACTACGCGAGCAACTACATTGCTCCTGTGCAGTCTCCCTACGTGACTCCTGCACCGGTCTACTACAGCCAGCCTGCCACTCCCGCAGTCTCGCTCACGCAGATCCCTTACACGGGCTTCGACTACGGACCCGTCGGTAATGCGATCTACTGGATGAGCTTGTTTGCCTTCGCGGCCGCAGCCGGATACCTGATGGTCTACTACCGCGGCGGCGCGTTTGCCTTCGTAGCCTCGCTCGTCGGCAGGGGCTCCAACGGCTCTCACGACTTCTCCCTGGATGGGCAGGCTGAGGAAACGATTTCCGAGACTGCTGACGAACCAGTCATCGTCCACGAGACAGTGATCGCTCCGGAGGTGGAAGAGACTCCCGCTGTCGCGCACGTCTTGCCGACAATGGAGAGCCACCGCATGACGCCCGACTCGATGATCATTAACACCTCAATGACCGGCGCTCCGCGCATCGTCATTGCTCGCGCTTAAGAAATCTCGAAACGGACGGGTGCGAGCTCTCCTGCTTCGCCAAGGCTACGCAGGACAAGCAAAGTGAACAAAAACTCCCCTTACGGGGAGTTTTTGTTTTGAAGCATCTATATGTTGGCGCGTTCGCGGATGCGTTCGAGCGTAGGCTTGATGAAATCCTGCAGGGGAAGCGTCTGCTTATCACCGTTGCGGTTGTTCTCGACGGTGATCGTCCCGTCGTTCACTTCCTTATCACCCACCACGACGAAACAGGGGATCTTCGAGACCTTGGTTTCCCGGATGCGCTTGCCGAGGCTGTCGTTTTCGAGGAGTTCAGCGCGGATATCCGCGGCCTTCAATGTCTGAAACACTTCTCGTGCATACGCTGCGTGTTTTTCGGAAATGGGTAATACGGCCACTTGCACGGGCGAGAGCCACAGAGGGAGGGCACCGCCGAGATGTTCGAGCAGTACCGAGAGGAATCGCTCGATCGAACCCATGATGGCGGCGTGCACCATGACGACGCGCTCTTTTTCGCCTTTCTCATTGACGCAGGTCAGATCGAAACGCTCAGGGAGATTGAGATCAAGCTGGATGGTCGCCACTTGCCACTGCCGGCCAAGGCTGTCTTCGGCCATGAAGTCTAATTTGGGCCCGTAGAACGCGGCCTCGCCGATGCCTTCAAATGTGTCCGCGCCGCGCTCCTGCGCCATCTCTCGGAGGGTGTCCTCAGCCTTTTTCCACCGCGCTTTGTCGCCGAGATACTTCTCGGGCTCTTTAGGATCATGAAAGGAAAGGCGAATACGCAGCTTGAAGCCGAAGGTACCGTAAAAGGTCTCGATGATGTCCCAGATCTTGAGGAACTCTTCTTTGACCTGCGCTTCGCGGCAAAATACGTGCGCGTCGTCTTGGGTGAATGCGCGCACGCGCGAAAGGCCGTTGAGCTCGCCGGATTGTTCGTCGCGGTAGCACATCGTGGAATTGGCGTAGCGCTGCGGCATGTCGCGATAGCTCCACGGACGGCGCGCATAGATCTGCGTGTGGTGCGGGCAGTTCATCGGCTTGAGGGCGAATTCATCGCCCTCGCGCGTGGTGATGCGGAAGAGGTCGTCTTTGAATTTGTCCCAGTGGCCGCTCGTCTCGTAGAGATCTTTTTTCGTAATGTGAGGAATTTCTACTTTCTCATATCCGCGCGCTTTGCGCATCTCCCATACGTAATCATCCAAGAGATTGCGCACCAAGGTGCCGCGCGGGGTCCAGAGGGGGAGTCCGCTCCCAACAAGATCGGAAAAGGTGAAGAGGTCCAGCTCGCGGCCTAACTTCCTATGATCACCTGCACTGAGCGATTTATCCTGAGCAGAGTCGAAGGAAGTCGAAGTGTGCTCGGCAGGGGATTGATCTTCGGTCATGGGGAGATGATAGCAGGTTCAAGGCGTGAGGCAAAAACAAAACAAAGAGGGCGCGTCGGCATGGCCGCGCGCGCCCTGTTCGATAGTGCCGACTTCCCCTCAGTCGGCGGCTTGAGTTGATTCCTCTGTGCCCCGCATCTGCGCAGCGAGATCACAGATCGCGTTGCAGAGCCTGGCGAGCACGTAATGCTCGCATGGCTGACGTGTCTTGGGTTCCTTGAAGGAACTGAAAATGGCGCTAAGCCGGTTTTCGTCCGATCCTTCAACGCCCACAGGACCGTACAGGAGCCGCATCGCGCGGACCAAGATGGTCCAATCGTGCGCGCCACGAGCATCACAGCTGAAGAACTGGTTCTGAACCGCCCACTCGTAATACGCGGCGCATTTCGAAATGGCCGCAGGAACCTTTGCAAGTTTGTGTTGCCTCAGCAACTCAAACTCACGTCCGGCTTCCTGGAACCATACGCCGTCGAACGGTCCGTTATGGTTTTCTCCATCCTCAGAAATCATCACGCCTCCCCCCGACGTAAAATAGGGATCAAAAGAATACCGCATTCGTCTGTCTCCCGCATATGTTCTATGCGCCTTCGTCAACAAAGTCAATGCACATCTTCATAATGCTTTTGCTTTTTCTACCACGAAACTCGCCGCGCCATTTCTCTCCGAGATCCGTCCTTTGAGCATGAGGCATGAACCGGCAAGGAAGAGCTTCTCGTTCTCCTTGAATACGCGCGGAAAGGCGACGACCTCAATGTCGCCGGAGAGATCGGCGAGCTTGAGGAAGAGCATTTTTTCGCCGTTTTTGGTGAGCAGTGGCTTGGTGTTTTCGACGAACCCGGCGATGACCGTCTCGACGCCATTCAGATTCTCCTTCGCATGTTTGATGGTCGTTTTCTGATTTGCCAGCTTTGCTCTGTGTTTGTCGAGCGGATGGCCGGAGATGTACAGGCCGAGCAGCTCCTTTTCCCATACCAACTTCTCATCCATCGTCGCGGCGGGCGCGTGGGGCAATTTGAGCGCCATGGGGCCGCTCGTAGCGGAAACGGATGCAAACAGAGATTGCTGGTCCGAAGGCGCTTTCGTTTGTTCGCGGTGATAGGTGAGCAGGAGCTCGATGTTGGCCAGCAGCTGTCCGCGCCCGCCATCTGGCGGCGCGATATCATCAAGCGCGCCGCACATGATGAGCGCCTCGAGTGATTTTTTGTTGAGATTTTTATCCGGGACCCGAGAGAGGAAATCAGCGATATCCCTGAAAACGCCGCCCGCATCGCGCGCAGCAATGATCGAATCCCCTACGCCAGTGCCGAAATTTTTGATGCTGTAGAGGCCGAAACGAATGTTCCGTTCATCAACGACCGTAAAATTACCGTAACTTTCATTGACCGACGGGGGCCAGACCTTGATACCCATATGCACGCATTCAGCTACCGTTTCCGAGATCTTTTCTACGTCGCCCGCGTCGGCGGTCAGCACCGCAGCCATGTAGTCGACCGGAAAGTTGGCCTTCATGTAGGCGGTCTTGTACGCAAGGTTGCCGTAGCTTGCGGCATGCGCTTTGTTGAAGCCATAAGCAGCGAAGGTCTCTATCTGCTCCCAGAGTTTGCGTGCGACCTCAGCCTTCATGCCGTGCTCGAGCGCTCCTTGGGTGAAGCGTTCTTTCTGCGCCGCCATTTCTTTGGGGATCTTCTTGCCCATCGCCTTGCGGAATTTGTCGGCTTCGCCCCATGAGTAGCCCGCGAGCTCGACTGCCATCATCATCACGTCATCTTGATAGATGAGGACGCCATAGGTCGGTTTCAAAATACTTTCCATGCGCGGATCGAGATACTTCACCCGCGAAGGATTTTTCTTGCGCTCAATGTATTCGGGGATGAATGCCATCGGGCCAGGGCGATATAGTGCGACCATGGCGTTGAGATCATGGATGACGGTGGGCTTCAGATCCTTGAGATAGGAGGTCATACCACCGCCGGCCATTTGGAAGACGCCGAGCGTCTCGCCGCGTGAGAGCATGTCGTAGACTTTTTTGTCATCCTGAGGAATGCGATCGAGATCGATGTCGACCCCGAGGCGCGCTTTCACCCGCGCGACAGAATCGGCGAGAACGGAGAGGTTGGTCAAGCCGAGGAAATCGAATTTGAGCAGTCCGACTCCCCCATATTCATCGGCGATACTATACATATCGTACTGCGTGATGATCTTGCCGCCCTTTGGATCGAGCTGGATGGGGGAGTAATGGATCACCGGTTCGGGCGCGATGACGACACCCGCTGCGTGCACGCCCACATGCCGGGCGTTGCCCTCTATCTTTTGAGCAAAGTCCAGAATCTCGCGAGCCTCCGCGTCGCTGTTGTACGCCTCTTTCAATTCAGGCACTTCTTCAAGAGATCCAGCGATGGAGACGGGGAATCCCTGCTTCCCGAAGGGGATCATTTTTGCCAGCGCATCGCCCTTGCCGTATGAATAGCCGAGGCTCCTGGATACGTCGCGCACAGCAGCGCGCGCCATCATCGTGCCGAAGGTGCCGATCTGGGCGACCTTATCGCTCCCGTATTTTTGCCGTGCGTACTCGATGAGCTCGTCGCGGCGATTGTCGGCGATGTCCATATCGATATCGGGTGCCGATGGTCGCTCGGGATTCAGGAAGCGCTCGAAGGGCATGTTGAACTCGATGGGGTCGACTGCGGTGATACCGCAGAGGTAGGAGACCAAGGAGCCGGCGGCGCTGCCGCGGGTATTGGTGAAAATACCGCGGGAACGCGCGTAGCGGAGTAGATCGGCCACGATAAGGAAATAGGAGGCGTAGCCCTTCTGCTCGATGATGCCGAGCTCATAATCGATGCGGGTCCGCATGTCGGATGTGGGAGTACGGCCTCGCTCCTCGATGCCGGCCTCGACCAGCGCGCGGAGCTCTGCGTTGTCAGATGAGCCTGCGGGAATGGGGAATTGCGGGAAGATGGCCTTGCCGAGCGGGAGCTTGAGATCGCATTGTGCTGCGATGCGCTCGGTGTTGGTAAGGGCTTCGGGAGTACCCTCAAAAAGCTCAACTGCGCGCGCAGCCGAGATGAATGAAAAATCAGGACCGCTTTCGGCGGTCTCCCGATCGAGCGTGCCGCCGGTGCGGATCTTCTGCACGAGCTCGCGCGCTGCCGCGTCCTTCGCATCCATATAATAGATGTCGTGCGCGGCGACTGGTTCGATATGCTCGCCGCGAGCGAGTTCGAGAATTTTCTTTTGTTTTGCTTCGTGGCCGTCAACTTCCGGATGATGGGTGATCTCGACGTAACATCCGCCAGCTGGCGGATCACTGAACGTTTTTTTATACCAAGCCAAGGTTTCTTTCGCGCGCTCTTCGTTCCCATCATTGAGCGCCCGCGCGTGTTCACCGGAAAAGCTGGGAAGTATCGCGATGAGCCCGTCCCGATATTGTTCGATGAGCTCATGGTCGATACGCGGTCGGTAATAGAACCCTTCAAGATACGATTTGGAGACGAGCTGGAGTAGATTTTTGTAGCCCGCCGTAGTGGCCGCGAGCAAAACGAGCCGCGAATGCCGGTCATCAACCCGATGCTCTTTGTCGTGCCGCGTGCGCGGTGCCACATAAAAATCCACCCCGATAATGGGCTTGAGCCCCTGTTCTTTGCACTCTTTGTAGAACTCAATCGCGCCGTACAAATTTCCGTTATCTGTTAAAGCCAACGCCGTTTGCCCATCTGCCTTGGCCGCCGCGACCAACTCCGGAATTTTCGGCAGCGCTTCGAGTAGGGAATAATGAGAATGTGTGTGCAGATGCACGAAGTTTCCCTTCATACCCAAAGCGAATGAACACCTGCCCCGTAGCCAACGCGAAGCGTTGTGGTACTGGGGTGCAAATGGACGAAGCTGCGCACGCTCATGGACGTAGTATATCGCACTTGTATCTGCGACGATTTTGTGCCACATTGCCAGCGGAATGCGCGGTATAACCGAGGATGAGACCGATGGCACGCAGCGAGACGAAAACGCCGAAAGCGATTTTTCATCTACTCAGCGACACAGAGTGGATGGACGCCGAACAACTCAGTGACGCAATCCAAGCCGACTGGGATGGTTGCGGTTTCAAAGAACCCGAAGACGGGCCCGACAGCTTGTGCAGCGCCTACGTCGGCCTTGTGGTCTGCGCTGACAACGGTTGGGTCGAAAGTCGTCCCGGCGATCACGGCATGGAGTATCGCCTCACCGCTGTTGGCGTCGCTCAGCGCGACGTGTAGAAGAACAAAAGGGGTTTCGTAAACCCCTACACCGAAGAGAGGGCGGCCTGCGTGTCGCCCTTTTCGCTTTGATACTATTGAGTAGATGAAATACCTCATCGGCATCGACGAAGCAGGACGGGGGCCACTGGCTGGGCCGGTTTCGGTAGGGGCTGTTACTGTTCCTCTTGATTTTGATTGGAAGCTCGTCGCTGGCGCGAAGGATTCAAAAAAAATGACGCCGAAGTCGCGCGAGATTTTATATTCGACCATGACGACATTGCGGGAGAACGGGACACTCGATTTTGCCGTCGCGTTCTCGTCATCGAGCATGATCGATCAATACGGCATCGTCCCATCCATCAAAAGCGCCCTCGCTCGCGCCCTGAACAAAACCCTTTTGACCAAAAACCTAGAGGCCTCGCCTCTAGGTTTTGAGATTCTGCTGGATGGGGGGTTGCGAGCACCGCTAGAGTTTGCTCATCAACGAACGATCATCCGCGGCGACCAATCGGAACCCGTTATCTCGCTCGCTTCCATTGCTGCCAAGGTGGAGCGTGACCGATTAATGGTCCGGCTTTCCAAGAAGTTTCCTACGTACCAACTCGGCGTTCATAAAGGCTACGGCACAGCCCTTCACCGTCGTCTCATTCTCGAGCACGGCCTCTCAGAAATCCACCGCCGCACCTTTTGTCGAGCATTGATTTCCAGCTAATAATCCGTATAATCCTGACAATGGTAGTACGAATGCGGGCCAACCGCTCCAAGACTGGCAAACGCCGCTCCCACGCGGCTCTTTCGGGTACGCGACTGTCTACATGTGAGTGCGGCGCGCAGCGCGTCTCTCATCGCGCGTGTCCTTCATGCGGAAAATATAATGGCCGCGTTATCATAGATGTCGTCGCTCGTGCAAAACGACAGGCGGGGCGGACCAAACGCCGCGAAAAAGCATTGCGCGAGAGCGGTCAAATTACCGAATCTAAAGAACCCGCCAAAACTTGATATTCACATGTTCGACCACTGCTCTTTGTTTCCGAGGTAAAATGTTTTCTTGCTCCTTATGTCTAATCGTCACCTTGCCAGATCAGTGGTCCTTCAGGTCCTCTTCGAGCGTGATCAATCGAGCGGCATCATGAGCCCCGACGAGTCCGCAGGGCGCCTCGCGGACTACGCCAAAGAATTCGGCGCGCGTGAGTCCGATATGCCGTTCATGCAGAATCTTCTGAAGACGGCCATCGCCAAACAGAAAGAAATTGACGAAGTACTCGTGCGGGCCGCGCCCGAATGGCCGCTCGATAGGATCGCGGCGATCGATCGCAATATCCTGCGGCTCGGCCTTACCGAGCTGCTCTTTGCGGACCGCTCACAGGTACCCGCGAAAGTCGCCATCAATGAGGCCATTGAGCTGGCGAAGACTTTTGGAAGTGCATCGTCGGGCCGGTTCGTCAACGGAGTGCTGGGGGCCGTCTATATCGAGCTCGGCGAACCGGGCAAGGCAGAAGGCGCTGCTCGCAAGCAAGACCCGAAGAAACCCATCAAAATGCCGACCGAGCATTTGGCCGGCGCTGTCGTCTATGCGCGGGCGGAAGGTGAAACGTACCTCGCATTCGTCCACGACATTTTCGGGCACTGGACCATCTCAAAAGGGAAGATAGAAGAAGGCGAGGACGTCAAAACGGGCGCGATGCGAGAGATCAAAGAAGAGATGGGCTTGGATATCCAGATCGTGGAAGAGCTCGGCGTGAATGAATACACCGCCAACGACAGTAAGATCGAGGGTGGCAAGAAGCGCAAACGCGTCACCTATTTCTTGGCGGAATCGTCCTTCGCCGAGTTACGTTTGGGGTCTTCTGGAGGCCTCGATGACGCGCAATGGTTCCCACTCTCTGCCGTCGGCGACCTCAATTTCTACGACGACACGCTCAAGATCATCGTGCCAGCCATCAATGCGCTCGCGCGCCCCGTTAGAGAACAACCACACCCCAACCATCCCCACAATTCCAAATTCTCTAACGGGGCGCGCACATCCGATGACCCTGTCGTCCGCCGCGAGCGGCAGCAACAGCGCGAGTCACAAGAAGAGATCGAGAGTCAGAAAAAAATTGAAGACCAGAAGCGCCGTGAGACCGAGCAGCATCTGGAAGAGGAAGAGGAGGTGGAAAAGCAGGAGGTAGTCGAGAATCGCGAGGAATCTCACGAAGCGTCGATCGAGCGCAGAGGCGGCAGGCGCAGGCGCTAGCTTCGGATCCTGAGCGTCCCTAATCATATGGATTTTTCCGCTTTCGAAAAAAAGATCGGCCGCAGTTTCAAGAACTCACGCTTGCTGGAGCAAGCATTTACACACCGCTCCTATCTCAATGAGAACAGACAGCCGGGCCGTGAGCATAACGAACGGTTGGAATTTCTCGGCGACGCGGTCCTCGAATTGGTCGTTACGGAATTTTTATTCGCAAAATATCCCGACAAGGCTGAGGGAGAATTGACCGCAGTGCGCGCGGCACTGGTCAATACCGTCTCCATTTCTGCCGCTGCCACCAAACTCGGCATGAACGACTACCTCTTGCTCAGCCGGGGTGAAGCCAAGGATACTGGCCGGGCCCGCGCGATCATCTTGGCGAACGCATTTGAAGCGATGATCGGCGCCATCTACCTTGACGCCGGCTACGATGCAGCGAAGGATTTTATTGCCCAACAGCTTTTTGCAATGGCCGATGAGGTCGTTGAGAAAAAAACGTGGCAGGACGCCAAAAGTAAATTCCAAGAGCTCGCACAGGAGCAAAGCGGTATAACCCCGTCATACCAAATGCTCCAGCAATCCGGGCCCGATCACGACAAACGATTCGTGGTGGGCGCGTTCATCGGGCAGGAGAAAATAGCCCAGGGCGAAGGCCGTTCGAAGCAGGAAGCGGAGCAGGCAGCGGCGGAGAAGGCGCTTGCGGCGAGGGGATGGTAGTGTTATAGCTCTTGCAGAATTGTGTCGATTGCCCGGCACGACAGAGTATTCCAAGGAGATAGTCGTGGATTTTGATCTGGACGATATGGTCCGCATGTTCGGCGAAGAACATACGCTCCACACTATATGCGTGCTCTCGGTTGGAGACCGATTCCTACTTTGCGACCGACGTTTCGAAGTTGTCATCGAACACTCCAACTTTCGCAGCTGCAAAATAGGCCAAAGGGTGTTCTACTGCGGCCGTTGGTTCGCCACGTGTGAGGTGAAGCGGAGAAAACGACTCTGTCCACTGGGCGATTATGACCACCCTTTCAGCTCCGAAGAAAGTTCGCCAGAATATCTCAGGGTCCAGGCCCAACAGAAAATTTCTGTCGCAAAATTCAGAGAATTAAGCACCGCTTTGTGAAAGTGCCATTTGAATGGTGCTGAAGTAGGATCAGGACCCCGGCGCTTTTTGGCCCGGGGTTCGCTATTTTTGATACAATGAAAGCCAATGTACCTAAAGTCCATCGAACTTGCGGGATTTAAATCCTTCGGGAAGAAAACCGAACTCGTTTTTGGCTCGGCGATCGCTTCGATCGTGGGACCCAACGGATCGGGCAAGAGTAATGTGGCCGATGGATTCCGCTTCGTGCTTGGGGAGCAGTCGATGAAATCGATGCGCGGCAAAAAGGGCGAGGACATGATCTGGGGCGGTTCGCCTGCGCTGGCGCGTATGAATCGCGCTTCGGTGAAGCTCGTTTTCGATAATTCAAATCGCCTCTTGGATATTGATTTCAAGGAAGTGACCGTTGAGCGCGTTGTGTATCGTGACGGGCAAAATGAGTACCTCTTGAACGGCACGCAGGTGCGGCTCAAAGATGTCATCCGCTTGCTTGCAGGAGCCAACATCGGCGGCTCCGGGTATCAGATAATCTCTCAGGGCGAGGCCGACCGTATTCTCAACGCTTCACCCAAAGAGCGTCGAGAGATGGTGGAAGACGCGCTCGGTTTGAAATTGTATCAGCACAAAAAAGCAGAGAGCGAACGCAAGCTCCTCGAAGCGGCCGCAAATATCGACAAGACGCGCTCACTGCGACGCGAAATCGCGCCACATATCAATTTCTTGCGCACGCAGGTAGAAAAAATAGAGAAAGCGCGTGAAATGAAAGAAGGGCTGGCGGCGAAATTGGCGGAATATCTCGCGCGCGAGGATGCATGGATTACCGCCGAAGATACACGACTCCTTCAGGATGCACGAGCGCAAGAACAGGAGATCGCCGCTTTGAAGCTGCGGCTGGCGGACGCGCGTGCAAGCAAGGTCGGCGGCGAGAGCGGACGCACTACGGAATTGCAGGTGCAACTGAATGATTACGAAGCAAAAACACATTCCCTGCGGCGAGAATCCGCGGAATTATCGCGCGATCTGGGGCGTGCCGAGGGGGCGCTCGAGGCCAACACTGTCACCGTGGAACAAATCGTCGCGGTGCCGCACGTCCGCCAATTTGCCCGCGAGATCGATACGACGCTTGCAGAGGCTGAAAGAGGCGATGATGTCGTGGCGTTGCGCGGCATTCTCATGCATGTACGTGAGCGCTTGAAGTCATTTGTCGAAGGATTGACGGGCGCGGCACCGGTGACGTCGCACGAGGCGAAAGCCCACGTAGATCAGCTTGCCGCCGCTCTTGAAAAGAAACGCAAAGAGGAAGAGACACTCGCAGCTGAGATCGTGAATTTGCGCAAAGAGATCGCCGCCGCGCGTGAAGCGGGATTTGCAGCGCAGCGCGATATCGTTGAGCTCGAAGGTCAGATCCGAACGGTGCAAGCTGCCCTCTCTGCCGCAAACACAGCCCGGGCCGCTGTGGCAGCTCTTCGGCAGCGCTTCGAAGAAGAAGTGCGGGAGGGCGTCGCGCTCTTGGGGGCGGCCATTCACGACTGGAAAAAATTGTCAGCCGGCGGAGACATGCCGCCAGGCGCTTTGTCGGAAGCGCGGAGCGAGCAGGACAAACGTCGCCGCGCTGTCGAACGCTTGAAGATCAAGATCGAGGAATCGGGGATCGGCAATGGCGACGCGGTCGTACGCGAATTTACGCAGACAAAAGAGCGCGATGAGTTCCTCGCAAAAGAACTCGCCGACCTTGAAGCCTCTGCCGCCTCGCTCAAAGACATCATTGCTGACCTGGAGAAAACGATCGATGAACGCTTCCAAGACGGCCTCAAGCACATCAATGCCGCACTCAAAGAATTTTTTGCCAAATTATTTGGCGGTGGGGAAGCGAAGCTAGAAGTGGAACAACCCCGCCACTTGTCAAGGCGACGCCTTGACATGGAAGACGACGACGAGGACATCGTGGAAGAAGAGGAGGAATTGTATGCTGGTCTCACCGTATCGGTGCATTTACCGCGCAAGAAAGTGCACACACTCGAAGTGCTCTCTGGCGGTGAACGCGCGCTGACCTCCATTGCGCTCATCTTCTCCATGAGCCAGGTGAATCCCCCGCCATTTCTCATCCTCGACGAGACCGACGCCGCCCTCGACGAAGCCAACTCGAAGCGATACGCCGATATGATCCGCGAACTCGGTAAAAAGAGCCAGCTCATCGTGATCACCCACAACCGGGCAACCATGGCCGCCGCGGGCGAGCTTTATGGGGTCACGATGGGGCAGGACGGGGTGTCCAAATTATTGTCCGTAAAGCTTGAAGAAGCGGAGCGAGTCGCCAAATAGTTGGAGGGACGATACTATTCTCAATAGTCTCTGTCGCAGAAATTGCACAGCGCGATTTCGCAGAGCGTGGAGTATCAGGTCATGGCGCAAGACATCGTTCCGGTTGCTCCGGGCACGCTTCTCCAGATGTTTCCGGAAAGGCATCCGGAAGGGCAATATCTGCAAGACTATACCGGTTGGCTTGGCCAAACACCCGTTTACTATACCGGTCACCCGGTCTTTCAGGTTAGGAGTTTTATTTGGGACCGTGAGGGAACGCATGTCACTTTCGACTGGGGCGCAGGAACCATCATCGCTGGAGGGTATGGGGGAATTAAGTATAAAAAATTCCCATACCCAAGCCCCATGTTCGAGGTGGTCGACGAGGCCGTGGCCCGGTATATCAGAGCGGATTGGGAAACCGCAGTGGCGATCCAGCGTACGCGGCGTCACCGCCGTCGCTGGAAATGGCCGCACTGGCTGCATTTCCGGAAAGCTCGCCTTGCCACCGCATAAGCGGGTCTGACATGACCGTTGAGCCGACGCAGGGAATGGGTCCTGCGCCGGCTTGAAGTTTTCAATATGCTAGTATGGGTGCATGTTGACTGACAAGGACATGGAAAAGCTCAAAAAGGTTTTCGTCACAAAAAAAGAATTGCAAACTATTGTGAAGTCCGCCATAAAAGGCGAGACAGTGCCTCTTAGACAAGATATCGGCGACCTGAAGGAAGAGTTCAAAAGCGTCGAGGAAATCGCGCGTCAAACGTTGCATGCGGTAGAAGGAATTGTTTCTCGTATGGATCAAGAAGACCTAACGAATGCGGCCCGCGATGCCCAACTTACGCGTCACGATGGTTGGATACACAAAATAGCCAAGAAAACAGCCGTCAGCCTCAAGGATTGATTTCCGGTGGAATTCTGGTAGAGTGCCCCCACACATATGTTGAAGATCCGCATGCAACGAACGGGGCGTATCAATATTCCCTCATACCGCATCGTCGTCACCGAGCACACCGCCGCCCCGCAAGCGGGCAAATTCGTCGAATTGGTGGGTAACTACAATCCCAAAAGCAAGGTACGCAATTTCAAGGAAGGGCGCATCAAGTACTGGATGTCGGTGGGTGCCAAGCCATCGGACACCGTGCACAACATGCTTGTTTCGGCCGGGATTTTGAATGCCAAGAAGATCAATGTGTTGCCGAGTTTCAAGGAGCCGGTTAAAGAAGAAGTAGCTGCCGAAACTCCTGCACCAGCTGCTGAAGCTGCCTCCGAGGGTGCTACACTCGAGGTCGCAACAGAAGCCATCCAAGAGGCGACGCCCGACGTGCCTTCTGAAGAACAGAAGGAAACCCCCGCCGCGTAGTTGACAGCAATTCCGTTCTCTCGCACACTGAAGCAATTAACACGATAGAAATCCTGCATGGAACAAGATCAGCAATTTCTGGAGTACGTCGTCAAAGAACTGGTGGATAATCCAGCGGACGTGAAGATCAAACGCACTGTGGATGAAATGGGCGTTCTGCTCACGCTCAGTGTCAATCAAGACGACATGGGTAAGGTGATCGGCCGATCGGGTGCCACGGCCAAAGCGATCCGCACCATCTTGCGCGTCGTCGGCATGAAGTACGATGCCCGTGTGAATCTCAAGATCGAAGAACCGGAAGGCAGCACGCGCATGTCTGGCCAGACAGCAAGCCCAGATATGGGCACTATGGCAGACATTCCGCCTCGTGAGCGCCGCGAGGCACCGCGCGCTGAACGCTCGCTCGACGACGTCTTGGGTGAACTTAAAGACTAGCAATGGTCCACTTCCACATCATCACTCTCTTTCCTGAGAGCATTCAGCCATATCTGGGTACCTCGATCATCGGCCGCGCCGTCGCAGCGAAGAAGATAAAGATCTCATACTACGACCCCAAGAAATTTACCCGCGATAAGTACGGTCGCGTCGACCGCAGACCTTATGGCGGCGGTCCTGGCATGGTCTTGGAACCCGACGCGATTTTGCGTGCGGTGCAAAAAGCAATGGGGAAGCATCAGGCAGAAATCCTTTTCTTTTCGACTGATGGAAAACAATTTGATGAGTCAATGGCGAAAAGAATTGCAAAACCTAGAGGCCTCGCCTCTAGGTTGATGACAAAACATGTTGTGTTGATTTGCGGGCACTATGAGGGCGTCGATGCGCGGGTGCAGAAGATATTAAAAGCCAAGAAAATTTCCGTGGGGCCGTATGTGCTCACCGGTGGGGAATTGCCGGCGGCGACGGTCATCGACGCCATCTCCCGCCACGTGCCGGGCGTCCTTGGCAAAGCCGAGTCGCTCGAAGCCAGCCGTGTCTCAAGTCCGGAGGTCTATACCCGCCCGGAAGTCTTGGAATGGAAAGGAAAGAAGTACCGAGTCCCGAAAGTCCTTCTGACTGGCCATCACGCGAAAATTAACGAATGGAAACAAAAGCGTCGAAAGTAAATATTCATTTTAGTAGACGACCGTCGATTAAAATGAACATACCAATTTCGAGGAGTGGAAGAAAAAGAAACGCTCAAAATGAAAAGCCGCCACCTCCTTCCCGTTTGGCGAACTTTTCGGGTTGGGGTTGGCGGCTTGACGGCGAAGGCATTATTCACACACCGTCATAACTTCGCGCACGTACAATTCGAAATAGTTTCTGTCATTCAGCACCGTACAGTCTATCTCGGGCTTTTGGATGATGAGCTTGAAGTGGCCGTGTAAACCGAATTCCCTGTGCAGTGCGCTCAGGAGACTCTTCCAGTTGGAGTAGTAACGAATCCGAGTTCGACCATTGCGAGCGCGCCGAACTCCGATTTTCCAATGGCCGATTGGGCGTACCAGGTCAATATCAATCGCTGCATTTCCGAGGCTCATACACGCGGACATGTAAAGCGCGTTTCCGGACGGGTTCGGCTGTACAAATGCCGTAACAACGGCTCGGTGAAAATCGATGCTCATTGGGCTGCTCCCTAATGTACCCGAGCCATTATTGAATAATAATCATGAGCTGTCAAGCTTGACCTTACGCCAATCCTTGCTACAATCCTCGGACTTTTGCTCGCATGCCGAATGAGTTGCGGTTGCGCCTTCGAGTAAAGAATCGTTAGCGTGGGGTGGAAGCCACGGCTAGCATTTTTTAATAATCCAACTCAATAGATCGACGCTCAGCGCCCCGGCGTTTTGCGTTCGACCTCATATACAAAATGGCGAAAGCAAAGTCTGTGCGACCGCAGAAGTATTTCGCTCGCTCGCGCGAGCCGCTGGTGAAAATGCCTAATCTGGTGGAAAGCCAGATAGCGTCCTTCCGCGAATTCGTGGCCGGTGGCGCGGAGCGCGTCTTTAAAGAGTTCTCACCGATAGCTGATCACGCAGGCAAGAAATTCGACCTGCGATTGGTCAAATTCACTTTTGGCGACGTCCGCTGGGATGAGCACTATGCTAAGAGATCGATGCGCACCTATGAAGCGCCGCTCTCCATGGTCGTGAAGCTCAAGAACAAAACGACCGGCGAAGAAAAGGAGCAAGAAATTTTCCTCGCGGATTTCCCATGGATGACGGCGCACGGCACGTTCATCATCAACGGTGTCGAGCGCATCGTCGTGCCGCAGCTCGCGCGCTCGTACGGCGTATTCTTTGAGGCGGTGCCGATCAAAGGCAAGAGTTATTTTGCGGCAAAAATTATCCCCGCCCGCGGCGTGTGGATCGAGATCGAAAGCGATCCCGACCTAGGGATGTACGTCAAGATAGACCGCAAACGCCGATTCCCCGTGACGACGCTTTTGCGCGTCTTAGGCCTCTCGACCGATGCGCAGATACAGGCGCATTTTGGCAAATCCGCTCCCGCCCGTGATTGCGTCGCAGCAACGCTCGCGCACGACACAGCAAAGACACCAGAAGAGGCGTTCGTGGAAATTTACCGCCGTCTTCGAGATGGCGACATCGCCACTCCCGAAAATGCGCGCGATCACGTCCAGGCGATACTTTCCGCCGAACGCTACGACCTCTCCAAAGTCGGTCGCTTCCATTTCAACCGCCGCTTTGGATTGCCAAGCAAGGAAGCAGATCTCGCGCAATCCACGCTCAAGCTCGACGACGTCGCACGAATTTTGACGCACATCGCCGAGCTCAATGCGACGCCGAACGCCGAGGGTGACGACATCGACCATCTCGGTTTCCGCCGCGTGCGCTTCGTCGGTGAATTGCTCGAGCAGCGCATGCGTGTCGGACTCTCGCGCATGAAGCGCAACATCCAGGACAGGATGGCGATGGTGGACGCGGAGACCTCGAGTCCTGTCTCGCTCATCAATCCCCGCCCGTTCCAGGCTGCGATCCGGGAATTTTTCACGACCGACCAGCTTTCGCAGCTCATGCAGCAATACAACACGCTCGATGAGATCGAACATTTGCGCACGCTCTCCACGCTCGGGCGCGGCGGGCTCACGAGCGAGCGGGCTGGCCTTGAAGTGCGCGACGTGCACTCCTCGCACTACGGCCGCGTCTGCCCCATCCACACACCGGAAGGCAAGAACATCGGACTCGTGCTGCACATGTCGCTCTACGCACGTCCCAATGAATTCGGCATTATCGAAACACCGTACGCGAAGGTAGAGAAAGGCCTCATTACCAAGGACATTTCATACCTCAATGCGCTCGAAGAAGAAAAGTACACGATCGCGCACGCAGGAACGGCGCGGGATGAGAGCGGAAAGATCACGGAAAAAATGACCGAGGTGCGCACCGGCGGCAAGCCAGCGCTCGTCGCACGCGAAGCAGTGGATTTCATGGAGGTCGCCACCAATCAACCGTTCTCAGTCGCCACGTCGCTCATCCCATTCGTCGAGAACGACGACGCCAACCGCGCATTGATGGGTTCCAACATGCAAAAACAGGCCGTGCCGCTGGTCGTCCCTGAAGCACCGGTGGTGGCAACTGGCGTCGAGGCTGCAGCTGCGCGCGATTCCGGTCGCCTGGTCCTTGCCGAAGAGGCAGGTGAGGTCACCTACGTGGATGCGCGGGAGATCAAGGTCAAAAATGCCGAGGGTAAAACGAAGCAGTACGATCTCGTGACGTTCATGCGCACCAACGGATTTACGACGTTCCACCAGCGTCCGGTCGTATCGGTCGGCGATGCGGTGAAGAAAGGCACGATACTCGCCGATATGGCGACTTCCGTCGGAGGCCAGCTTTCGATCGGGCAAAACGTGCGTGTCGCGTTCTTGCCATGGTTTGGTGCCAACTTCGAGGACGCGATCGTCATTTCCGAGCGCCTTGCAAAGGACGCGAAATTCACCTCCATCCATATGGAGGAGTTCGTCTGCGTCGTGCGCGACACCAAGCTCGGACCAGAAGTCACCACTCACGACATTTCAAACGTTTCAGAATTCAAACTCCGCAACCTCGATGAAGATGGCATCGTGCGCATCGGTGCTGAGGTCCGCCCGGGCGACATCTTGGTGGGCAAAGTGACACCCAAGGGAGAGACACAGCTGACGCCAGAAGAGCGCCTCCTCCACGCCATTTTCGGCGAGAAGGCCAAAGACGTAAAAGACACATCGCTGCGCATGGAGGGCGGCAAACGCGGTCGCGTCATCGGTGTCAAAGTGTTCTCACGCGAGAGCGGCGACCAGCTCGAGAGCGGCGTCATCAAACGCGTACACGTCGAGGTCGCGCAGCTGCGCGCAGTCTCGGTGGGCGATAAGCTCGCCGGTCGCCATGGCAACAAGGGCGTCATCTCGCGCGTGTTGCCGGAAGAAGACATGCCCTTCGATGAAGAGGGGAATCCGGTAGACATCATCCTCACGCCGCTGGGCGTGCCCTCGCGTATGAACCTCGGGCAGATCCTCGAATTGCACCTCGGGCTCGCCGCCGAAGCGCTCGGCTATCAAGCCGTCGTGCCATCTTTTTCGGGAGCGACAGAGCCGGAGATCAAAGAAGAACTTAAAAAGGCAGGATTCGACGAGAGCGGCAAGCGCATTCTCTTCGATGGCCGCACCGGTGAGCCTTTTGCCCAGCCGGTCTCGGTGGGCGTCATGTACATGCTGAAGCTCCACCACATGGTGGAAGACAAGATCCACATGCGCTCCATCGGCCCCTACTCGCTCACCACACAGCAACCGCTCGGCGGCAAAGCGCAAAACGGCGGTCAGCGCGTGGGAGAGATGGAAGTATGGGCGTTCCTCGGCTACGGCGCCGCATACTCGCTCCGCGAAATTCTCACCATCAAATCCGACGACATCCTCGGCCGCTCAGCTGCGTTCGACGCGATCGTTTCCGGCAAGCGCATCGAGGAGACCAACACACCCGCTACCTTCAACGTGCTCGTGCGGCACTTGCGCGGGCTCGGCATCGATATCGAATTTATGAACGAGGGCTCAATCCAATAATCATATGGCTACACCCAAACGAAAAGACATGATCCCACCGGATTTCGATGCCGTAACGATGCGGCTCGCGTCGCCCGATCGCATGCTCGAGTGGTCGCACGGCGAGATCACAAAGCCCGAGACGATCAACTACCGCACCCAGAGACCGGAAAAGAACGGCCTCTTCGACGAGCGCGTCTTCGGTCCCGAGAAAGACTACGAATGCTACTGCGGGAAATACCGCGGCATCCGTTTCCGCGGCATCATCTGTGAGAAGTGTGGCGTCGAAATCACGCGCGCAATCGTCAGGCGTGAGCGCATGGGTCACATCGATCTTGCGACCCCCGTCACCCACATTTGGTTCCTGCGCGGCATTCCTTCGCGTCTCGCGCTGCTCCTTGGCTTGTCTGCTGCAGAAGTAGAAAAGGTCGTCTATTTTGCAGGCTACATCGTCACCTCTGTCGCTGAGCCGGAGCGCACTCGCCTCTTGAAAGACCTTGACCAAGAATTCCAGACCAAAACGAAGTCTGCTGCAAATGCCGAGGAGAAAACGCGCCTCAAAGATCTCGCTACGAAAGCTAAGAAAGAGATCGAATCGATCAAAGAAGGCTCCGTGCTCGACGAAGCTGCGTACCACCTATTCGCGGTCAAGTACGGCGCCATGTTCCGCGCCACCATCGGTGCCGAGGCGCTCTACAATATTCTGAAACGCCTCGACCTGAAGGAATTCATCAAGAAGCTAAAAGAAGAGAACGAGACTGCGGGAGCCGCTGAACGCGAAAAGATCCGCAAGCGCTTGGCACTTGCAGAGAATTTGCAACGCGCTGGCGTGCGTCCCGAGTGGATGTTCATCACTCGCTTGCCCGTTGTGCCGCCCGCACTGCGCCCCATGGTCGCTCTCGAGGGTGGTCGCCATGCGTCATCGGATCTCAACGACCTCTATCGCCGCGTCATCAACCGCAACAATCGCTTGAAGCGCTTGCAGCAGATCAACGCCCCGGAAGTCATTCTCCGCAATGAGAAGCGCATTTTGCAGGAAGCGGTGGATGCACTCCTCGACAATTCCATGCGCCGCGGTGCCGGGGTATCGGGAATTCTTGGCGGACGTCGCCGCGCGCTCAAATCGCTCGCGGATTATTTGAAAGGCAAGCATGGATATCTGCGTCAGAACTTGCTCGGTAAGCGCGTGGACTATTCCGGCCGTTCGGTCATCGTGGTGGGTCCTGACCTTGCACTCGATGAGTGCGGATTGCCCAAGCACATGGTCTTGGAACTCTTCCGACCGTTCGTCATCCAGGGTCTACTTTCGCGCGAACTTGCCTACAACATCCGTGGCGCCGGTCGCTTGATTGAGGACGAATCGCCAGAAGTCTGGCCGATCCTCGAAGAGGTGATCAAGAATAAATACGTGCTCTTGAACCGCGCTCCGACACTGCACCGCCAATCCATCCAGGCGTTCCGCCCGGTCCTCATTGAAGGCAATGCGATCCAGGTGCACCCCTTGGTGTGTCCCGCATACAACGCCGACTTCGACGGAGACGCAATGGCCGTGCACGTACCGCTTTCGGAAGCTGCTCAGATGGAGGCTGCCAAGATCATGTCGGCCAATAAAAATGTGCTCAAGCCAGGTTCGGGAGATGTCGTGGTCGCATCGAAGTTGCTCGACATCGTGCTCGGCTGCTACTGGATGACAAAATCGATGAAGGGACTGAAAGGCGAGGGCACCGCGTTCCCCTCGACCAATGCCGCGATCACTGCCTACGATTTCGATGCCATCGACCTACGCGCCCATATCAGGGTCTTGCCAGGTGACAGCAAAAAGTACGCACAATTCGGGGGTAAGGTCTTCGAGACGACCGTTGGCCGACTACTCTTCAACTCGGTCCTCCCGAGCGACTTCCCCTACCTCAATGAGGAGATCACCAACAAGCGCATGGGCGCCTTGGTGCAAGATCTCGTGACGCATTACAGCCTCGACGGTATTCCGAAGATCCTCGACAAGATCAAGGCGTTCGGATTCCGCTACGCCACGCACGCCGGCATCACATGGTCCATCTCCGATGTCATCGTTCCCGAGGTCAAGCGCCAGATGATCGCGGAAGGTCAGGCAGCAGCGGCGCAGGAGCAAGAAAATTATCTGCAAGGTCTCCTCACCGAAGACGAGCGCAAGCGCATGACGATCGAGATATGGGCCAAAGTTTCCGGCGAATTGCGCAAGCACGTCGTCGAGGCGCTCGATAAGAACGGCTCGGTGCACGACATGATCACCTCGGGTGCGCGCGGTTCCGTTGTGCAGCTCCACCAGATGGTGGGCATGAAGGGTCTCATCACCAACCCGCGCGGCGAGATCATCGAATTCCCCATCCGTTCGTCACTGAAGGAAGGTCTTACACCGATCGAATACTTCATCTCTACCCACGGCGCGCGCAAAGGTCTGGCAGACACCGCCCTCAACACGGCACGCGCCGGCTACCTGACGCGGCGTCTTTTCGACGTGGCGCACGATGTTGTCATTCTGGAGGCCGATTGTGCCACTCGCGAGGGCGTAACGATCCTGCGCCCGGGCAAAGAAAATATCGGCGGCAGCTTCTCGGAGCGGATCGTTGGCCGCGTCTTGGCCGAGGAGGCAGGGAAGTGGAAACGCGGCACGCTCCTGAGCGGTGACGGGGCAAAAGCGATAGAGGATGACACGTCGATCAAGGAAGTTTCCGTGCGTTCACCCATCAATTGCAAGATCGCTCGCGGCGTGTGCCAGAAATGCTACGGCATGGACCTGTCAAATGGCGAGATGATCGATCTGGGTGAAGCAGTCGGCGTCGTTGCTGCGCAAGCTATCGGCGAGCCCGGCACACAGCTCACGATGCGTACCTTCCACACCGGAGGTGTCGCGACGGCGGGCGGTGACATCACGATGGGCTTGCCGCGCGTCGAAGAAATATTCGAGTGCCGCATGCCCAAGGCCCCAGCGCTGCTTGCGCGCGTTTCAGGGGTCGTCTCAGAGATCACACGCGACGGCGAAGAGCACGTCATTGTGATAGTCCCTGAGACCGCATCGCAAAAGACGGGCAAAGCAGCCAAGAAAGAGACCGAATACCGCGCCTCCCCGCTGCGCCAGATCGTGGTCAAGGTGGGACAGAACGTGGAAAAAGGTGATTTCCTCACCGATGGCTCGGCGGATCTCGACGAGCTCTACTTGCTCGCTGGCAAAGTGCGCGCGCAAGATTACATCATCGCCGAGGTCACGCGCATCTACGAATTGCAGGGCGTCTCGACTGCACGCAAGCACCTGGAGATCATCGTCAAGCAGATGTTCAGCCGCGTGTCTGTCGTGACGGCAGGTGAGACAGGGGTGTCCAACGGCGAGATTCTTGCTGACTTCAAATATGAACAGCTCAATAGGGAAGCCAAAGAAGCCGGTAAAGAGCCCGCGAAAGCCAAGCAGCTCTTGCTCGGCATCACCGAAGTGTCGCTCACCCGCGCATCCTTCCTCTCCGCCATCTCCTTCCAGAACACGCCACGCAAATTGGCCGAAGCCGCCGTCTCCGGCGCTGTGGACCGCCTCGTCGGCCTCAAGGAGAACGTCATCATCGGTCGTCTTATTCCTGCAGGTACCGGCTTTCCGGGCTCCAAGAAACACAAGCTCATCGAGGAAATGGAAGCCGATTTTGCGGCAAACGCTCCGGCAGAAACTGAAGCCGAATAAGATTGATTCATTCCGCCCGACCCTGTACTCTTCTTGCGGAGATGCGACAGCGGTGCTCGCATGAAGGGAGCTACCATGAGTGAAGATAATCACTCCTTTACGAGACGCCTGAGGGGAAACTATCCCGTGAGGGGCGACGGGTCGGGTGGCTCGGAACAATCGTCCGAGGGCTCACCGAAGAAACGGCGGACGTTTCCGGTGCCAGCTGGCGAATCGTTTAAGTCTCCTGCTCCGCAGCCTCAGTCGAGGCCGCGCCAAACCGATTGTGGTCGGCGAGGCAGCTAGACCTGCGGCGCAGATCCCGGTCGGCACATCGTCATGCCGACCGGTTTCGCTTTTCCGTATCGTTGGGAGCATAATGAGGCGATGGCAGAGAACCCCATTAGACAACACATTGCTGCGTGTTTAGATGTTGCAACATGTTCTTGTGCTTTTAGTACATTTGAAGCGTATGTCTAACAGGGTAGGCACAGTGCAGCAGATCAAAGACAGACTCTCCATAGTCGATGTCGTATCGCAGTATGTGAAATTGGACCGGGCGGGAAGTACGCTGCGCGCACGATGTCCTTTTCATGCGGAGAAGACGCCGTCGTTCTTCGTTTCCGCTGACCGTGGGACGTACCACTGCTTCGGCTGCAATGTGGGTGGCGATATTTTTTCATTCGTCGAGCAGATCGAGGGGCTCGATTTCAAGGGTGCCTTGAAGATACTTGCGGAGAAAGCGGGTGTGCCGCTCGTCTACGAACGACCCGACAAGAAAGACGAGCGCGACCGACTGTTCGAGCTCATGGAGGTGGCGACTATTTTCTATACATCGCACTTGCATGAACCGGCAAAAAAATATTTGCGGGAGCGTGGCGTCTTGGAGACGACCATGCACTCATTCCGCATCGGATGGGCGGGGAATGATTGGAGCGAGGCTTCCGACTATTTGAAAGGTAAGAAATCGGCCCAAGGCCGATCCGCCTCGGGCGGATTCAGCGAGAAAGAGATCGTCGACGTCGGACTTGCGAAAAAGAACGAGCGGGGAACTCTGGTCGACAAATTCCGCAATCGCATCATGTTCCCCATCGCGGATAGTGCCGGTCGTGTCGTCGCCTTCTCCGGCCGCTCTTTTGGCGAGCACGCTTCGCCCGAAGCGCCCAAGTACCTCAATAGCCCAGAGACGCCGCTTTTCCACAAATCCCGCATTCTCTACGGATTCGATCGCGCCAAAACGGCCATTCGAAAAGCGAATTGCGCGGTCCTCGTGGAGGGTCAAATGGACCTTATTTTGAGCCATCAAGCGGGGTGGGGCAACACACTTGCGGTTTCCGGCACTGCCTTCTCGGTAGAGCATGTGGCGCTCATAAAGCGAATGACCGACAACCTCGTCTTGGCGCTCGATGCGGATGCCGCTGGCATCAAAGCGGCCGGTCGCGCGGCGCGCGAAGCGCTGCGGGGAGGTCTCAATGTGAAAGTTGCGCAATTACCGGAAGGTTTGGACCCGGCCGATCTGATCGCCACACAGGGTACGGATGCCTGGCGTGCGAGCATTCGCGAAGCAAAAGATATCATCACCTTTTTGCTCGACGTGCTTGAGAAACATCTGCCCGCGCAGGCAGGTGCGCTTCACTCTGACCGTTTTCGCCGGTCGGTAGAAACGGTCGTACTTCCCTTCCTTGCCGACGTGAGCTCGCCGATCGCACGCGAACAATACCTGAGGCAGATAGCGCAGCGGCTCGGCGTGTCGGAGACCGCGGTCGCCCAAGCACTCGCTCGCATGCCGAGCGAACCCGAACGACCTTCTTCCTTGTCGGCAGAACCGCCGAGAAAAACAGACGCACAGAGCTCCAACCGAGCCCAACATGCCTTCGCGCTTTTGCTCTGGCAGCAAGGGCTACCCAAACCTCACCTTGATATCGAGAAGTACACTCATGATCTGCGCGCCGCGATCGGTGCGGAGGCGCTGAAGGCTTTCGAAATCCTCGACGAAGCTGCTCGTGAAGCGCTGCGCTTCTCTGCGGAGCGCCTGTACGGCGAAAGCAGGAATGTCGTCAGCGATGGAAAGGAGCTCGTGAAGCTGCTGCACGAGGAACGCTTGCGACGTGAGCTCTCCGAGCTTTCCCGCGCCCAGGACAAGGCCGACCGGCAGGGAAATGCAGCCGAATCTGCTCTCCTTGAGCAGCGCACGAAGATGTTGATAAGTGAGATTGCGCGATTGCACGAGAACGTGTAGACTGCTGCTTAACGTATTTTTCATCGATTTTGGAATAAATTGGTGATGAATGACGTACATAAAGTATGAGCGACCCTCTTTATGGGGGCGTTCCTCGTTTGCATATTTGTATGGCAGCCAAAAAATCTAAGAAAAACGCCAAAAATAAGGCCAAAAAGCGTGCTGGTGCGGCTCGATCGGCACGTTCTATGCGCAGCGCTCGTAAGGCAAAGAAGGTGCCCCGCCGCGCAGCGCGCGCAGGGCAGGCGCGCGGCACGCGCGTAAAGCTCGTCCCCGCCAAGAAATCGGCGGCGACCAAGCCCTTGCCCGGCGGCAAGATCACCGAGGGTCTGGCATCGAACAAGAAGTACCAGCAGAAAGTCGAGGGGCTCATCCGCCTTGGCCGCGAACGCGGCTACGTGACCTACGACGAAATTCTTCGCGAGTTCCCCACCATCGAAGACAATGTCGTGTTGCTCGAGGAAATGTACGAGCGCTTCAGCTCGGCAGGCATCGATGTACTTGAAGGGGGTGGCATGCTCGAAGGATCCGCCGCAGCCGATGACGTGCTCGAAAAGAAAAAGCTCCAGCACCGCCGCTCCGACGCAGGCTTCGATTCGGTGCAGATGTATCTGCGTGAGATCGGCCAATACCCGCTCTTGAATGGCGATCAGGAAAAGACGCTCGCTAAGCGCATCATCGACGGCGATGAAGAGGCTCGCGGCATCCTCGCTCGCTCCAACCTGCGCCTCGTCGTCTCGATCGCCAAGAAATACGTCAACCGCTCGCCCGACCTGACGCTGCTCGACCTCATACAGGAAGGCAACCTCGGCCTTTTTAAGGCCGTCGATAAATTCGACTACACCAAGGGCTACAAATTCTCCACGTATGCCACGTGGTGGATCCGCCAAGCCATCACGCGCGCGCTCGCCGACCAATCCCGCACCATCCGCATCCCGGTGCACATGGTGGAAACCATCGCCAAGTACAAGCAGAAGGTGCGAGAGCTGAGCCAGCACCTCGGCCGCGACCCGCTGCCCGAAGAAATCGCCGCCGAAATGGGCATCGAGATCGAGAAGATCTACACCATCCAAAAGATCAATCAGGACACCGTTTCCCTGGAGAGCCCGGTGGGGGAGGACGACGACGAACGCTCGACGCTCGGTTCATTCATCGCCGACGATTCCATCGCGAGCCCCGACATGGACGCCTCGCGCCGCATTCTCAACGAGCAGATGATCAGCATCCTCGATGAACTTTCGCCCAAGGAGAGGAAGATATTGGAAATGCGGAACGGTCTCGTAGAAGATGGTGTGTGCTACACGCTCGAAGAGGTGGGCAGGGAATTCGGCGTCACTCGCGAGCGCATCCGCCAGATAGAGGCCAAAGCGCTCGAACGCATCCGCTTCCACGAGCGCGCGAAGCAACTCAGGAGCTATTAATTTTTTTTCACCGAAGCTAATAGCTGTTGTCCGCATTGAAGCATTCGAGCGAATAAGTCAATGCAATCGACGTCAAATTTAGGGGATTAGTGAAACGATCCGCTTCCCGGCTTCGGGCATATCAGGTGCAAGCCAAAAGAACATCTGGACGGAACGTTGCTCCTTGTCGACAATACCGGCGCCCACAAGCACCGCGAGGTGTTTAGAGGTTGCCTTGAACGAAATACGAAGCGCTTCGGCGAGATCACCGACGTTTATCTCTTTGCGCTTTTTGATGATCCGAATCGCTGCAATGCGGCGCCGATTCGCGAGCGCCTTCATTACTCGTTCAAGATCTTTGTCGTTTGGCATGCTTGCCATACTCTATATTGTACCATTCGTTCGAATGAGCCAACAGGAGCAAATGGTAACGAGTACCGCCTAGAGTAAAGCGAGACCCGTACCGGCGGCGATGTGGCGGTACGGGTCAGTTTGTCGGCTTATTATCAGTGTTGAGAAGAAATTTCCGAATCCATCGCCAGCCGGGGCGATGAGCAAGGTTTCGAGCCGCGAAGTTGACAGACATGCTGGTCGAGCCGCTGAGTGCCGTTGGTGCGAAGCAGCTCCATAAGAATTCCGGGGTCCCATTCAGCAAATGGGTGGGAGCAACGAACGCGAGAGTCACTGCCGCAGGCACCGCGCTTCCCCAGAAATAGGCAGGCAGGGGTTTTTGTATCTTGCAGGCAATGAGCTGTGCGACACCGGCGGTCACGCCCGTGAGTAAAGCGGATACGGGTGCCTGCGACGCACCAGCCCGAAGAGATTCGATGATGCCGTGGTCCCAGTTGATCCCGGCAACCATCACTCCTTGGAAAATGGCCGACACAAGAGCGAGCTTCCAGTTAAAGACGTCGCGGCAGAAAGCCACGACGTTGCTGAGCAACTTCATGACTTCCTCTCAATATAAGATTCAGCGAACAGGCCGACCGAAATCCTATACTACCGGTTTGTGTTTGTCCAAAACGAAGCGGCCGGGCTCTTGCCCGGCCGGTTGCGTGTCCTCTGCGCTCAGACTACTTATGTTATGCCGCGTAGACTTTTTCGGGTTCTTGATGCACGACGAACGGCCGAGAGCCGGGAGCAGGCGGAGCTATCGGAATAGTGATCTGGTATTTTGAGAGGTCGTTCTCCAATTGCTTTTTCTCACCCTCCAGTTTCTTCGCATACCTATCGCCGCGTATAACGATGGGAAGTAACGCCAGAAGCGTGATGACCACACTTGCGCTAATGACCCCGACAAGGACGAATGCCAAGGGTGCACTGAACTGCCAGGAAAGCATACTGACCGTTATCCAGCTTGCGTTTTCGAGCGTGAAGATAGTAAGACCAGCACCAAGCAGAATGCCCAAAAAGAGAGCTAATATCATATATTCTCTGTTATGTACTAATGGCTGCATCCGTATAGACGTATCACAGGCAGGAGTATTTCACATGAAGCCGCCGTCAGCCCAGGGCTGACGGCGGCTTGAGAAGCGCGCGGAATATGAATTATGACTTCACAACGTACCACACACCGCCGACCGCTTGCCCATTCACGTCGCCAGCTTTCGTGTCCTTCACATAGAAGTAGAGCGGCATGCCGTTGTAGGTCACCTGCATGCTGCCATCCGCACGGGCAATCGTGCTGAGCGTTCCGCTCAATCCTGCGACAGCTGCGACGTTTGTACCCGAGGAAACGGTGTACGGTGGCCAGTTGGCCGCACACGTGCTGGTGCATGTGCTCACGCCCGCACTGTCTTTGCTGTACGTGTATACCGTCATGCCGTTGGTCGCGGTCAATATCGAGCCAAGGGTCGCGTTGGTCGCGACCGAGAGCACGGGACTCGCCGCAGGCTGCTGCTGCGTGCCGTTGTCAGGCTGGCCGAGGTTGCCCTGATCGGGCGAGCCATTGGTTCCCATCGCAGCTTGGGGTCCCGCGGGAGCCTGAGTGTTCTGCGTCGACCACCAATACAATCCGCCGGCGACCACGATGATGCCGACGACTACCCAAACTAATTTGTTCATAGAAAATAAAAACTTGTCCAGTAATGCAAGCAGTATACACCCGTATATGAATGTGCTATAAATCCGACATTATATGCCCGCACCACGGACCGAAAACCTGATTAAATTCATACTGGAGCGCAACAAGCACCAAAGTGCCGAATTCTGCGCGCCCGGCAGCCAGCTGGCACGCCGCCTCTATCGCGCCCAGCACCCTTCCGAAATAATCGCGCTCAAGTGCATGGATGGCCGCCTCAACCTCTCGCTGATGACCCAGACGCCGCCGGGCATCCTGAAGCCCTTCCGCAACATCGGTGGCAAATTCGATCTGGGCTGGCCTTTCTTCGGCCGCCTCATGCTCGACAATATCGAATACGGTGTTGCCAAAGGCCGTCCGACCATCGTGCTGTGCACGTACCATTTTTCAAAAGGTAGCAAGCAACGTGGCTGCGCGGGCTACAACTACGATACCAATGCGGCTCGCAAAGGCGCGGAGCGTTTGCGCAGGCAATTTGAGCATGCCTTCGGAAGCGAGCACGTCGCGATCTTCGCACTGGTCGTGGGCATCGAGACCGACGAAGGCGGGCTCGTTCTCCACGGCAGCAACGGCGCCACGCACGACATCGCGGCGCACGCGCACGTGGACGAGAATGAACAGAAACTCCGCGGCCTCTTGCACCAGATGTATCCGGAAATGCCCACGCAAATGGTCAAGGATCTCCTCTCGCTCGTTCTGGGCAACCAAAAATATGTGCAGAAACTCCGCGCGTACCCGCTGCCGCCGCTTGAGCGCGAACATCGCGAACAGATCATCGCGGTCGGCCGCGGCTTCGATTGGCTCCACCTGCCGAATCGCGCGCTCATCATCGGGCCGTACGATCCCAAGTGGGAGGATGCGGTCGCTGTGGCAGGCGACCTCGTGATGGGCAATATGAAAGGGAAACGCATCCCGGAAAAAGAAGGGGCGCTCCTTTTGGTCTCCGCGCCCTTCCGCTCGGTGGGTGCAGACCACGGGGTTGCCAACGAAAAGGCCGCTTTCCTCGCACGCGAATCCCAGCTCGTCTTAAAAGAGCGCGTACCGGCTATCATGAAGAAATTGAAGATCCTCGCGGGGACAGTTGACATGAACACGCGCGAATTTCATGTACTAGAGAAGACGAGCAAAGTATAAAAAGGTTGAAGCCGCAGGGCGCAATCATGCGCCGGCGGCTCCGAAAAGTTTCTCATTGTCGAGGGGTCGCGAGAGACTACCCCCAGTTGCGTCGCTGCGCCAGGCGTTCGTACTTGCCCCGGTCAACCATGTAGTGGGCGATGCCGTCCGGGAACTGGTCGAACATCGCATATCCCATGTAGTCGATGAATGGGTAAATACGATGATGCTTGAAGACCTCTGGGAATTCTCGGCGCATCAGTGCTTTGCACTCGATCGTCCAGAGGAAATTGTGCCAGACAGGCACGTCCGTCTCTTCGCACAGGCCGCAGAAGCAGTGCGGTTCGTAGCCGAGGTTGTGAATCCGCCGCTCGGTCTTGTTTTTGATCTTGAGCATACCCTCCACGCGCGCCAGGATATAGTCGGCGCCAGTCACCTTGGTTTCCCCCCTGTAGGTGAGCTTGTGGAAGGGACAATCCGGCGAGGCCGCTGCAGGTCCACCGTCAATGGTGATCAAATGTGCGCATTGGTCTACCCCATGACCCTCCTTCGCCATCTCGAGGTAGGTATTGATGGCCGTAGGCGATACGTCGCCGTCGCCGCAAATCACGAGCCCCCAGCCTGCGGCCGGCATCAACTTGGGCACCACTACTTGTAATGCCTTTGCCTCGACCATGATGCCGATGGCTTCATGGTTTACTTCTGACATCTTGCTGCGCTTCCTGCTCACTGCTTCCCCCAAGCTTTCTACCGTTGCACGGCAACCGCGACCTCCTATGGGAACGAACACGGCCGCTGGAATGCTACCCCTTTTAGGCTCTAAATCAAGAGAATTATGAAGATTAGTCCTGTGGAAAACGGCAGCGTTTTTTGCAAAAATGTGGACCGGCTTCGTAGTGAAGACGCGGTCCAGTTTGGTGGGGGAAGCCTGCCGTCTTGATGCGGACGCGGCTAGAGCGCGGGAAGGCTCACCGCGTTCAGCAGTCGATGACTTCGCCTTCGCCGGAGGCGTTCACAACGATGTGAACGCCGTGGACGCGATAAGCGCCCGGTTCCGGGCGATTCGTCTTCGCCCAATCGAGGGCGAGTTTTTTCCGAAGTGGCTCGCCGAGCTTGTCGAGCTTGTCGAGGCCGGCGTCGATCCAGCGTCCGAACGACCACCACGGCCGACTATTCTCTCCGGTTTGCATCTTGGTTATTCCCCTGAGTTGCAAACATCGCGCAATCGCGGTGTTTGAGCTTTCCTCTCCAGTGAGAGAAATGTGCTATCGGAATGTTACCATACACGTGAAAATTGTCAATATTTTTCGGCCATCCGCTATACTGGCCACATGGCAAAAAGAGGGAAGCAGAAGTTACCCATCAAACACTGGAGCTATTCGTCGCTCATGTCCTATCTACGCAATCCTCTGGCCTGGTACAAGCGGTATGTAGAGCACGTGTACGATACGCCCTCGTCGCCTGCAGGCATCGTGGGGCGGGCGGGGCATGTAGCGCTGCAGCATTTTTATAGTGGGCTCGGCAAGGAAGCAGCGATAGATCTGGGGTTGGAATATTTGCGCAATGTCCCGGATTTTGAGGTCAATTTCGGCGTGGCGAAAACCCGTGCGGCTCAAAAGAAAAAACGCCAATCGATGGAGCGGGAATATCTGCAGGCGGTTGCCTTCTACCTGGAGCGGCCGCCTCGCTATGATGTGGTCGGTGTGGAGGTGAAAGCGGATGCAAAGGTAAAAGGGTTGCCGTTCCCTATACGAGCGGTCTCGGACCTCGTGGTGCGTGCAAAAGGGGAGCCGGACGCACTCGATGTGGTGGATCACAAATTCGTCGATTCATTTAGCCCGCTCGGTGCAGCCAAGACGCTCTTCGTCATCCAGGCCATTTTCAACTACTACACAGTCTCACAGATGTACGGCAAACCGGTGCGTCGATTCATTCTGCACGAATGCAAGAAGAGAAAGAACGCCGACGGCTCAGCACAGATGCGCCGTTACGTGATCGATTTTGCCGACCGCGCCGAAGATTTCGCGCTGTTCCACCGGCTCGTCAAAGACGTCACAAAAGACATGCTCCGCCGCCGCGCATTCCTCCCCAACCCCTCAGATATGTTCGAGGGTGAGAACTCCTTCGACATCTACCGCCTCGGGTTATTGGAAAAATAAAAAAATTTCGGCCCCCCTTCCCCGCGTGCGGAAGGTGGGCCGAGGGCGACCGCGCCGCGCGGTCATTCTTTCTCCAAAGTCGTTGCGGCACGGAGTGATTTCTTGTAAATGTCTCGATAATTGTCCAGTGTCGGCATAGAGAGTATGAATCCCGCCCACAGACACTTGACCGCGAGTATCTCAACATAGTCAGGGAGCTTGAGTGTAGCGTGAGCGAACGCTAACATCGCGCCGGCCCCCACGATCCAGATGTTCACCTTTGCGAGCAGGCTCGTCTCTTTGATCTGTCCGTGCTTCCTCATCCAGCCAGCCGCGACGGCGTAGCAAATGAGACCAAGGATGGGCACGTAGTACTGGAAAAAGACAATCCACGAGAAACCTTTCGCCACAAGGCCGTAGACGCCGACCCCGATAAACAGAGAACCGTCAGCCTTAGGATCAAGCGCGGCTCCTTCTGGCGTAACCGCTTTGAGGTGGCGGGCAAGGAATCCTTCGAGGTCGGTTACGAGGGCCACAATGACCCAATACGTTACCGGTGTTAGGAACTGTTCGGTACCGAAGAAAATCGCCACGGCACCAATGCCAGGTCCGCTGTAAAACCTGAAAAGGGTGAGACGATTGACCAGCCTCACCCGCTGTTCGTAAGAAAGGCCATAAAGCCTCTCCGCGGGAGCTGCGATGGTCACGGTGCCTCCTCCGTTCCAGAATTGAAAGCAATTTAGACGGTGTTGAGACCGCCTCTGCGACAAAACTACCGCGCAGTCCGCGCAAGTCAATAGCCCGAACGTAGGACATCGGATGTCCGACATCGGATGTTGGACATGGTACTATTTGCCCATGGATCTTTATCACATTTGCAATCGGGGAGTTGATAAACGAGAAGTCTTTCTTGATGACGGCGATCGCGCACGGTTCGTTCACGACCTGTATGTGATGAACGATGTTCGCTCGGTGCCACATCATGATCGCGATCAGCTACTTAACGTATCAGATGCGGATCGTGAACGAGAGCCGCTCGTCCATTTGTATGCATGGTGCCTCATGCCCAACCATTACCATCTCCTCTTATCTCCCGTCGATGATGATCCGAAAAACCTTTCGCTGTTCACGCAGAAGGTCGGGATGGGATACTCGAAGTTTTTTAACAAAAAATATAAGCGGTCAGGTGCTCTTTGGCAGGGAAAACATAAAAAAGTACGCATACAGAGAGATGCTCATTTTCTCTATATTCCGCTCTACATCCACCTTAACCCTCTCGACCTATCGATGCCCGAATGGCGGCATGGTCGAGTGAGAGATGTGGACAGCGCGCTAGAAAAACTAAGCGCATATCGCTGGAGTAGTTTTCACGACTACACCGGAGTAAAAAATTTCCCATCGCTTATTGATAAACCACTTCTTGAAGATGTTCTCGGTTCGCGCAAGAAGCAAGCGAAGGTCATCGCCGATATCATCGGGGATGGCATATTGGCAAACTCCAGCTGGGCATTGGAAATGTAAAACATTGGATGTCCGACATCGGATGTCGGACACGGATGTCGGACATCAAGTGCGGGCGAGCTAGCTCCCAACTATTTGCCGCCGGAATTAAGTCGTATCAGAAGAACAAGCGATCCGAAGATGGCCGGAATGATACCAAGCCACGAGGTGATGAAGTATAGAATCCACATTCTGCTAAAGATGTTTATCCAACCTTCGGGACAATCATATGGCTGCGGATAACTACTTGAGATAGTTGGAATTGTACACCCCTCAAAGTAAGCCCCGACCTTAGCGATCAGCGGCAATATAAATGGTGCAAAAGCCAACAGGAGGGCAAGTCCAATGAAAACCACAAAATGACATTTACTGGCTCCTTTAACTTTGCCGCAATTGTTTTTTGCGGCATGTTTTATCGGGTACGGACTTTCAATTTCGTCTGACGCGCCTTATTGACCTTGGGTAGGCGGATCATGAGGATGCCGTGCTTCTCGGACGCTTCGGCCATGTCTACATCGATCTCTTCAGGGAGCAAAATGGTGCGTGAGAATGAGCCCCAGTAAAGTTCGCGCTGAAAATAGCCATCTTCCTCAACTTCTTTTTCGTCTGCTCGCTGGCCGGAGATGGTGAGGCTCTCACGCGTGAGCGAAATATCGACAGAATTGGGCTGCACTCCCGCGATGAACGCCTTGATGACGATGGCCTCAGCGGTCTGGTACACATCCACAGCAAGCTCCCCGCTCACGCCCTCCTCGTCTTGCCACGACTCACCCTTGGTGGCGATGTGCGCATGCCGCTCGGGGCCGCTGCCTTCAAATATCGCAGGCACACCGGCAGGCGAAAATGATCCGCCGGTGCTGTAATCTTCATCGTCGCCGGAGAGTTTCGAGAAAAATGATGGTTTACGGAGCATAAAAATCCATTATACACGACGCTGGGGCATCCTTTTGATGATCTCGAGGATGGCAAGCAGTCCCACAAGCCCGATCCACACGAACGAGAACGTGCGCACCATTTCGCCCGCGTCAGTGTTGATTATAAGGAGATTAAAAAGACTGTGCAAGAAAATGGAGAGGATAACTCCTCCGAGCACGAACCATACTTTGGTCCTGCGCGGTTTGTAGAATGAAAATGCGATCGATGCGCCGATAGCAGCCGATGCCAAGACGTGCAGGAGCGTGGCTCCGACAAACCGGTAGTCACCTGTGATGATGGTCTGGGCCAGGGTCAGGCCCGAGAGCGGGGATATCAGAAAGAGAGCATTTTCGGCGGCCGCGAATCCAAGCGCTACGACCACCATATAGATCACCGGATCGATGGGCTCATCGTCGTCGCGTCGCCGCAACACCGCGATAGAGCACACCGCGAATTTCATCAGCTCTTCGATAGCCGCCCACGCCAGAAAGACCTGCGATTGATCTGCCAGCTGGCCTGCAACCCACTCCTCTATAGGTATCACGAGTGCCACCGCAAGCATGCCCGCGAGAAAGGCAAGCGCGATGAGGCGCCGCGGCTCCGGGTGCCTCGAATCTTCGCGAAGCCAAAACCACAGCCACAAGAGCGCAGGTAGCAGCCCACCGCCGATCGCTATGAGGAAGGGGACGACGCCGTTCACGTTGCCATTATAACGCGCCCTGAGCCTGTCCTGCGAAGTTTTACTGCGTCCCGCCGTAGCTTTTATGCGGAGGAGGGGGAACGAAGCAGGGGCCATTTGACGACCATCAACAGATCAGACTCCTTCGCAGGCAGCTCTTGCCATATAGCTTCCGTGACGAAAGGCATGAAGGGATGAAGCATCTTGAGAGAGATAGTGAGCACTTCATAGAGCATGCGCTGTTTCGACCCTTTTTCAGATGAGTCTTCGCCTTTGAGTACCGCTTTAGATTCTTCAATGACTTCTGCAGCAAATCTGTCCCACACGTAATGGTAGACCATATCCGCGGCAAGGTCGAGGCGGAAAGTATCGATGTTTTCTGAAACCTTTTTCGCTATATCGCGAGCTTCGGCAACCAATATCGTGTCGATCTCGACAAGATCCTTAGAGACGGCATCAGCATCGGCATGTTCCAGCACAAATCGCGCGATGTTCCAGAGTTTATTAGCGAAATGTTTGTACCCGCGCACGCGGTCTTCTGAGAGCTTCAGGTCATTTCCCATCGAAGCCCCGATGATGAGCGAGAGACGCGTCGCGTCGGCTCCGTATTTTTCTATCATCGTGAGCGGGTCGATGATGTTGCCCAAACTCTTCGACATCTTCCGCCCCTTGCCGTCGCGCACCAGTCCGTGCAGGTAGACTTTTTTAAAAGGTACGTCGCCGACAAGGAATCCGCTCATCAATATCATCCGCGCGACCCAGAAGAAGAGAATGTCGTAGCCGGTCTCAAGCACGCTCGTCGGGTGATACGTTTTCAAATCAACCGTTTCCTCAGGCCACCCGAGCGTCGAGAATGTCCACAAGCCCGACGAGAACCACGTGTCGAGCGTATCGGGATCCTGTTCCCAGCCGGCACCCGGAGAATCAAGCTGAACTCTTAACTCATCGCCTTTCATCCACGCAGGAATGCGATGGCCGAACCATATCTGCCGGGAGATACACCAATCGCGCAGATTGTCTATCCAGTGATAATAAATTTTCTCGAATCGCTCCGGCATGATCTTCGTCTCGCCCGATTCGACGGCGTGGCGCATCCACTCCTTGAGCGTCATCGTTTTTCCATTTGGGAATTTCGCCTCTTTATTGACCGCGATGAACCATTGCCGCTTGATCTGCGGCTCTATCGTGCCGCCCCCGCGGCTGTTGGTCGCTACGTTATGCATGTAATCGTCATCCACTTTCGCTACCAGGCCTTTGTTCTCCAGTTTCTCGACGATCATTGCACGCGCTTTCTTGATATGTTGGCCGGCGAATTCGCCAGCGATGGGCAGGAGTATGCCGCGATCATCTATGACGCGTTCGATATCGAGCCCGTGGCGCTGAGCGATCTCGAAGTCGATGGCTGAGTGCGACGGCGTAATCGTCATTGCGCCCGAGCCCAGCTCCATATCGGCTGCCTCGTCTTTGATGACCGTCGCGGTGATAGGGCCGTTGATCCATTCCAGATCGAGCTGTTGGCCATGCTCAAAATCTTTGTATCGAGCATCATTGGGATGGACGACGACGTATTTATCACCGAATTTCGTCTCGGGCCGCACGGTGCCGATGACGAACGGGCCGTACTGGAAATGGTAGAACGGATCTTTTTGCTCGACGTATTCGATCTCGTCATCAGACACCGTGGTCTGCAATTTCGGGTCCCAATTGACGATGCGATCACCGCGATAGATGAGTCCGGCTTCATACATGCGGATAAACGCTGTCGCGACCGCCGCATTGCGCTGCTCATCCATCGTGTAGGCATAACGGCTCCAATCGAGCGATGCGCCCATTTTTTTCACCTGGTTGATGATGGTCGCTTTGCTCTCATCGGTAAATGCCTCGATGCGATGCATTAATTCCTCGCGGCCGATGTCGTGACGCGTTTTTTTCTCTGCTTTGTAGATGATGTCCTCCACTTTCGATTGCGTGGCGATGGCTGCGGAATCGGTACCGGGAAGCCAGAGCGTCTTGAACCCCCGCATGCGGTGGTACCGCACGAGGATATCTTCGACCGCGAGCATCGCGGCATGTCCCATATGTAACGTACCGGTCACATTGGGTGGCGGAAGCACTATTGAGAACTGTTCTGCGTCGGCCTTTGTTATTCCATCCTCGATGCAGCGGTCGGGGTTGGCATAGCCGCTGTGCTCCCATTTTGCGATCATCTCGGCCTCGCGTTCGGCCGGATCATAGGGCTTCAGAAAAATGGCGGGGGCGCCGCCCAGAGGGCTCTGCCCGGCGGGGGCTTTTGAGGGCTCCATTGCAATACATTAGCACATATCGTCTTGTGGTAGCATGCGCACATGGAGGCTCGGGAATTCGAGGACGCGATGCGGGAGGGGCGCTTGCGCTTGGCATTCGTCGGCATGTCGAACGCGGGGAAAACGAAATCAGGGCGCGCGCTCGAAAAGGCATTCGGTTTTCACCATGTTGAAGTTGATCGCGATATCAGCGAAGCGCTCGGCATGCAGGGCACGGCCGCGTTGGCCAGCTGGCTCGGATATCCCGACAGCGCAGCGTATGCCGAGAGGGAGCAGCAGTATCTCGAACTCGAAGAGGAGCACACCGTGCGTCAGTGTGCAATCAGCGGCAATGTGGTCCTCGATACGACAGGCAGTGTCGTGCATCTTCCTGAGCGCGCTCGCAAAAAAGTGAAAGACTCGTTTTTCGTCGTACACTTGGACGTCGGCGAAGCCGCGCTCGACGTGCTCATCGAACGGTTTTTTAGACTTCCGAAACCCGTGATATGGGATACCTTTTTCTCGAAAGAGCTTGGCGAGACCACGCGCGCGGCGCTCGAGCGCTCCTATCCAGCGCTCATGCAGGAGCGATTGCAACGTTTCCGCACACTCGCGCACATCAACATCCCCGCCTTGCAGATCGATGTCAATGACGGCAGAGCGATCATAGAGGCTATCAGCGCTGCTTTAGTATGAAATTAATCAGTACACGCGATAAAGAGAGGAAAGGGTGTTCGTACACGGATGTACTTCTCGCGGGGCTTGCGCCAGACGGCGGCCTCTACGTACCCGAAGAGTTTCCCCTCTTTTCTCAAGACGAGCTGCAAGCGCTTGTGGGAGCGTCGTATGCCACTATTGCGTTTGCGGTAAAGCAAAAATTGGTCGGTGGCGCGATACCGGATGCAGTCTTAAAGAAGTTGATTCAGGAAGCATATGCACCGGAGGTGTTTGAAGGTGGTGGATCAGTCGTCACGCCGGTTTCTGAAATCGGCAAAGATCTATACCTGCAGAATCTTTCACTGGGACCCACGGCCTCGTTCAAGGATATGGCGATGCAGATACTCTCGCGTGAGATGGAGTATCAGCTCGGAGTGGACAATAAAGATTTATTCATTCTCGGCGCGACATCGGGAGACACCGGATCCGCGGCGGAAGCGGGGGTACAGGGAATGGAACGCATCAAGGTGTGTATGCTCAGCCCCGAAGAGGGCATGAGTGCATTCCAAAAAGCGCAGATGGGATCGCTCTCGAGCCAGAATATTTTCAACGTGAGCATTCGCGGGCGATTCGATGATTGTCAGGATCTCGTCAAGGCAGTAAAAGGCGATCCAGAATTCGCGCAGCTCGGCGCGGTCAATTCGATCAACTGGGGTCGCATTTCCGCACAGACGGCATACTACTTTGCCGGATATCTTCAGGTCACAAAAAAGGTCGGCGACCCGATTGATTTTGCCGTACCATCGGGCAATTTTGGCAATGCCTTTTCCGGGTACGTCGCCAAGAAGATGGGATTGCCGATTCGACGCCTCATCATCGCGACCAATGAAAACAATGTGCTCGATCGGCTTTTCAAAACGGGCATCTACGAGGCAAAGCAAGCGAGCGTTACATCAAGTCCCTCGATGGATATCTCAAAGGCCTCAAATTACGAGCGGCTCTTTTTTGACGTGAGCGGACACGACGCAGAAAAGACCCGCGAATACATGCATGTGTTTGAGAAGACGGGGCGCGTCGACATGCGCGACTTTGGACTCGATCCGTCCGCATTTCTCGATCGGGGATTCGTAAGCGGCTCGTCGACTCACACCGACCGCATTGCCGCAATTCAAAAAATATACAAAGATTCGCAAACGATCATCGACCCGCATACTGCCGATGGGGTGCATGTCGCGCGAGGACTCAAAAGCGACGTGCCAGTAATCTGCATGGCCACCGCACTGCCGGTCAAATTTGAAGACACGATCAAAGAGGCGCTCGGCTTCGTCCCGGAGCGACCAGCACGATTTCAAGATTTAGAGAGACAGGTAAGTGGAGGATTTACCGTGATGGATCCCGATGCAAAGCAATTAAAAACATTTTTGCGCGAAATAAGTGTGTAGTTATTGCCGTTTTTGTATCAAAAAAACGGCGGGGGCAGATGCGGTCGCTCTGCCCCCGGTGGATGTAAAAAATGTGCTTGTATCAGTGTGCCGCGGCGCCTCATCACGCCGCAGTCTCAGAAGCGGGTCGAACCCATTTGCGTTTCATCTTGTCCCACACAAGAGTTGGTATAGACTCATGCGGGATGGTTGCCACATCAGGGCAACGGGTGACTCCGCGCTCCGCGAGGAAGCGTTCGATAGACAAAAGCTCGTCTGCACGATCTGGTTTTTGTGGCGGGGCAGCTCGAGCGGTTGGCCGAGTCTCAGCGTTCGAGATTTCGACCATCTTGCGACGAAATGCTGTGCGGTCGAGACTCATCGTAGACGAAGGCGCGGGATTCTTCGCTGGCGACGGGGTCATAGGCGCGCTATTGTCTTTACCGTCGCGAGCGATTGCATTGTCACGAGGCGGTGGGTCAATATTGAGCGTCGACGCATTGATTCCTGTGACCACGTAGCCACGGCCCCACTGCGCCACAATTCTAAGTGGCGGCAGCAGCCTGCGCAGCTTGGTAATAAGCACGCGGATCGAGGTCGATTGTCGCCCAGAGGGCGGATCTTTACCATAGAGGTGATGAAACAGATCGAAGTGAGGGACCAGTTCGCCTGGCCTAGCAGCGAACAGCTCCAGCGCCTTCCACTCCATCGGGGTCAATCGGACCGGGAAGCCGTCCACGAAGATCTGGCGCTGCTCCCAATTCACGAACAGGCCGTGCTCCGTCACTTGCTCTTCCGGCGTAAGCGACAAGACAAGTCCCAACGCCTTCGCCCACCTCTCCACCGACTCCAACCGGAGAGATGCAGCGTAGTGTCCGCTTTGTTCACTCCGTATTATGATCGCCTCATCGATGCGTGCTAGGGCGGCGACCTCCTTACGTGACCAGCCCAATACTTCGCGCCGAGCTCGTAGTTGGTTGTTGAAACTCATCTTTCTGTCTCCGTTAATGGACGGCAATCACAGATTCGGCCGAGCCGTTTCGCCCCGGCCCTGGTGCCTTCTTTTTTTGCCGCACCCCGTTCCTTTTCGGGGCCAGCATGTGGACTGCAGTTCCAGAGCTCGCCTCTTCGCGTACTCGCCCGGCGCGATTTGATCTCGATCGGCGAGTTCGGTGGGTGGTTTTCACATTGCTCACGACATATCCGCGACTCTGTTGCGAATCGATCTTAATCGGGTCAAGCAAGCGTCGCAATTTCGCCATGAGAGCACGGATAGCCATTCCTATCCTATTTGGTTCATAGTCCTTTCTGTACAAATACCCCGCAAGATCGTCATGGGTAACAAGTTCGCCTGGACTGCGGCAGAGGCGTCGTAGTGCCTTTCGCTCCAATGGCGTTAGCCTGATGGGCTTGCCATCAACCCACGCATTCCCATCCCGGTCGACTTCGACACCGCGTAAGACTTCCATCGGCTCATACACGAGTCGCAGGCCTAAAGCCGTTCCCCACGCAACGGCCTGCATGAGCGAAGGCTCCCCCTCTCCACGCTCCCAGTCTCGGAGGAGCTGACTGTCGATGCCGATATTTGCGGCAATCTGCGCTTCCGGGTGCGCGAGATGTTCACGACGTATCCGGAGCTCCATTACCAGAAAGTTCATGACACCGTCCTTCCATTGCTGTCATTTTTCAACGTGCCTCCATATATCCTACACCTATATTCTGAACGCAACAGCCCCGCTTGTCCTATCCGGATCCCAATTTTAGATTTCCGTTTGCGCGTAGTGTTTCAGCGTCTGCAAATTCTTTATGTAATGCGCGGAAGTATCCTGCGAGCGCGATCATGAGCGCGTTGTCGGTCGCTAATTCGGGTGGGGGAGCCAACACCGGGACATCGAGGGACGCAGCGAGGCGCTGTTTGATGTATTCATTGGCGCTGACGCCTCCGCCGACGAGCACGGTCTGCGCGCCGTATTCTTCGACTGCCCGCATTGTTTTTTTCACGAGCACATCGGCAGCGGCGTCTTCAAATTCGCGGGCTAAAGACATTTTTTCTTCATCGGAAAGGTCGCGTTCTGCCACGAGCCGTCGCACGGCCGTTTTGAGACCTGAGAATGAAAAATCGCAATTGTCTTCGTGTATCATCGGGCGCGGCAATGAAATCCTAGAGGCCTCGCCTCCAGGATTTCGGCGAGCGAGCGAGGCGAATCGCGAAAGTTCCGCGCCGCCCGGATAGGGAATCCCAACCATCCGCGCAACCTTGTCGAATGCTTCCCCGACCGCATCATCGCGGGTCTCTCCGACCGTCTGAAATGCTCCCCACTCCTGCATCACATCCAATTCGGTATGACCGCCGGAGATCAAAAGCGCCAATGCGGGGAATTCAAATACATGCAACTGTCCGGCTATGCTAGTCTTTTGCACCCGCCCGAACGACTGTCGTTCAGTCGGGCGGGAAACACTAGCATAAGATATATCGTCGGAAAGATTCATCGCAGCCATAGCGATATGACCCTCGAGATGGTTCACCGGTACGATCGGAATGTCCCAAACGAGAGACAGCGCTTTCGCAAAATTGACCCCGACCCACAGCGCGGGCTCGAGCCCTGGACCGTACGTCACTGCGATTGCATCGATATCCGGTTTTCCATGCGTCTGTAAAAATGTCTTGAGCGCTGCAAACAATTCCGGCTCCCGCTCAAGCAGTGTCTCGAGAGCATCATGATCTATCATACTGTCGTCTGCAGGCCGAAGTTCTCCAGCTTGTTGCAGCGTTACTTCAAGGAGCGGCATGAGATTCTTTGCGTGTTCGCGTTTGGCCAGATTAGGGAACACACCACCCCAGGGTGCATGTGTCGCGATCTGGGAGTGCAGGGCATTGCCGAGCACGCGAAATTTGAATCCGCCGACTGGCGGAGGACCAAAATCTCCCTCGGCCTCTATGAGACAGACAGCCGTTTCATCACAACTTGTTTCAATGCCCAAAATCTTCATATATTAAGGCGCAGAATAGCCTAAAGAGGCGATTTCTGCTATAATGCTTCAAATGAGTTTTCGTTTGCAAAAGAAAGATCATCCGACTATTTGGCGCACTGACCTCCCAAAGAACAAGAAGCCGCTTCATTTTTTCTTCTTTGCCTCGCGACCGCATTGGAGGGCGGCTGTTACCGCTATCGTGCTTGCCGCGTTGGCCGCCGCTGCGCAGGCGAGCGTGGCTTACATATTTAAGCTCATCGCCAACGCGGCAATCGCACTGAAGCCGGGCGGTTCATTCACTGCGCTTTTTTGGTCGTGCGGTGCCGCAATAGTACTTCTTGCGGTAGCAAAGGTGTTGTGGCGCACGGGCGGCTTCGCCGGTGCGCGATGGGCGACCGGCGCTTCTGCAACGGGGCGATACGCGCTCATTTCGTACGTGACCTTGCACAGCCACGCTTACTTCACCGAGCGCTTCGCCGGTTCGATCATGAACAAGATCCGGCATGCGGCCACCGGCATGCGCGAGATCGTCGATATTTTTCTCTGGGAATTCCTCGAGCTCGGCGTCAATGTGATCGTCAGCTTCCTCATCATATTTGCGGTGAGTTCACTCGTAGCCTGGATATTTTTCGGCTGGGTCGTACTCATTCTTTGCATCAATGTGTACCTCGGTCTCAAGCGCGTGCCGCTTGCGGCGCAGGCGCACGATGTCGAGACGATGATCAACGGCGCGACCGTCGATCTGCTCACCAACGTCTCGGCAATGCAAGAATACGCTCGCCGCGGCTATGAGATGGAACGCTTGCGCAGCATGACGGAGCGGCGGCGCTATGCTCACCTGGCGAGCTGGCATTTCGGAGAATGGACACGCGTCGTCAACAGCGCCCTACTCGTCGTCTTTGGCACGGCGATGGTATTCACCACCGTCTCGCTTGCGCAGCGCGGTTTTGTCTCGCTCGGCGACGTGTTGCTCGTCGTAACGATCATCTTCCGCATCGAGGGGCTGCTGCAATCGCTCGGTTCCAATTTCAACAAATTCGCGGAGACATGGGGTGAGATACAGGAAAGCCTCGAAGAGATCATCGAGCCGCACCAGATCCCCGACAGGCCGGGTGCTGCCGAGCTCAAGGTGCCCCTCGGCGTGATCGACATCAATGCGATCTCTTTTTCTTACGGATCACACCACATATTCAAAGGGCTCGACCTGCATCTGCCCATGTACCAGCGTGTCGGGCTTGTGGGACGCTCGGGTGCCGGCAAATCCACCCTCATGCGCCTTTTGCTGCACCACCACGATCTGGAGGGTGGGACGATCAAGGTCGATGGACAGGACATCGCAGGCGTCACACAGGAGAGTTTACGCGAGGCGATCGCGGTAGTACCCCAGGAGCCGCTCCTTTTTCACCGCACCATCGCCGAGAACATTGCATACGGCAATCCGCAAGCATCGCAAGAAGACATCGAGAACGCTGCCAAGCTCGCTCAAGCGCATGCATTCATCGTTCGTCTAGAAGACGGCTATCGCTCGCTCGTGGGCGAGCGCGGCGTCAAACTTTCCGGGGGTGAGCGTCAACGTGTCGCCATCGCCCGTGCCATTTTGAAGAACGCACCGATACTCCTCCTCGATGAAGCGACCTCATCGCTCGACAGCGAGAGTGAAGTCGAGATCCAAAAAGCCCTTGCAGAATTGATGAAAGGCAAGACCGTGATCGCGATAGCGCACCGGCTCTCGACCCTGCGAGGGATGGACCGCCTTATCGTCTTGGATCAAGGCAAGATCATTGAAGAGGGGACCCACGAGCAATTGGTAGATGCAGGCGGCACCTACGCTGAGCTTTGGCGCCACCAGGCAGGCGGATTCTTGCAGGATTGAACAGCCCGAATATTGTGCTTAGCGCAAAAGTTTCAGGATCCCCTGAGAAACCTCATCCACGCTCTGCGTATCAGTGTGGAACGTGGTCGCCTGTTCGTTCTTTTCGCTCATATATATAGAGTAGATCTCATCGAACCGCTCTTTTTTCATCGTCTCTTTCCGTTCACCGCGCGCGATCCGTTTGTTCCAGCGCTCCAACAGTTCATCGTAGGCCGCCTCGAGATTGATCTCAACGACATCGTATCCGTATGAAGCAGCCAGATCGATGTGCTTTTGCCTGGATTCTTTGTGCAGTGACTCTGTGATGACGTTGTATTTCAATTCGCACAACGTGCTGAGCATTGCAAGTCGCAGGACGCGTATGTCTTCGTAATATTTACCAGAGACATAATGTGAGAACTGCCATTTGAGGGAATCATAGGATAAATGAAAATAGCGACTCTCTTGCCGCATGACGCCCTCGACCGCAGTGCTCTTGCCAGAGCAGACAGCGCCGTTGATGATGACTAATTTCATACCAATGCGCGGTGAAGGGATCGAACCCTCGGCCTACCCCACGTCAAGGGGTCGCTCTACCACTGAGCTAACCGCGCCTACGGACGCAGTCTAATATACCCGTCTTTGATTATTTTCTCAATGTAATCTCTGCGTTTTAATTTCTTGATTTTTCTCTCGATAGAACGGGCTGCACTGAGAGTCGTATATTCCTGTGATAGTAGAAGACCTTCAACAACTAATTTCTTCGTGGAAGAAGTATGCCATCCAAGATGGTGTCTCAACCTCTGAGTCAGATCCGCAGTACTGCCGACGTAATACTTGCCGGACTTTGTTCTGAGAATATAGACCCAAGCCATACTGAGTCCCGACGCTCCGACCCGAACGTCGGAGGTCGGGACCCCGACTTTACGTCGGGGCTAACCGCGCGTCCGAAAAATATAGCATAATGGTGGGTATGAGTGAACGTATCGAATTAACCGACCGAAATCTCAGCCAGGTGGTCCAGCAGGCCGCAGAGGTACTCGCGCATGGTGGCGTCATCGTTTATCCGACCGACACCCTCTATGGACTTGGAGCAGATGCGTTTTCCGATGAGGCAGTCGACAAGGTGATATCGATAAAGGGCCGTGAGCAACGCAAGCCTATCCATTGCATTGTTGAAGATATGGAGATGGCGGGGGAATACGCAGAGGTCTCCGACGATGCTCGCCTGCTCGCCAAGGCGTTCTTTCCCGGTGCGTTGACCCTTGTCTTGAAAAAGAAAGCAGAATTCGAACACGGCATCGGGCGTTATAGAAATACCATCGGTATCCGCATTCCAGACAACACGTTCTGTATCGCACTGGCGAGAGCATTTGGTCGCCCTTTCACGACCACATCGGCCAACACAACAGGCGAGCCATCGGCATTTTCCGTAAGCGGCATTCTTGAGCAGCTCGGCACCGCCGCGAACGATGTCGAGCTCGCTGTCGATGCGGGCGAACGGCTCCCCTGTATGGCATCGACCGTCGTCGACCTTTCCGGTGAAGAGCCCGTCATTTTGCGTGAAGGCGCTATAGAGGTAGCTGATATTTGGAACACGTTACGCGCTGACGCCTAATATTCGGCGGCATTCTTACGCTATCAGCTGGTTATCCCCAGTTTGTAGTCTATTTATATTAATTCTGTGTATATTTAAAGTAATTTAGCAAGAAATAATATTAAAGTGCGCATGACAGATACTCATTTAAAAGATTTTCTTGAGATCCCGTACGACAAGCTCGAGGAAATGAACCTCAAAGCCAAGGAGCTCTCCGACAAGGGAGGAGCGGGTGCGGAAAAACTGTACGTGGAGTACCTCAAAAAAGAGAAGCGGATCAAAGCAGTGACCCTCTGCTTTACCGATATTGAGGGGCGCCTCCACATGCTCGACTACGACAAAAAATTCTTGCTCGATTCTCTGTCCAACCTCACGTTCGATGGATCCTCGATCCGCGGCTTCACGCCGCAGCACGAGAGCGATCTTCGCCTTGAGGTGGATTGGCCGTCGATCCGCTACATGCCGGCAGATGTGTTCGGTCCCGGCAAGGTCATCTTTTTCGCGTCGGTGATGAACCGCGATCGGACACCCTACATCTCGGATTTTCGCGGTCGCCTCAAGACTTATGCCGCAGAATTAAAAAAGAAGCAGGGGATTACTGCGTACTCGGCAGGTGAGATAGAAGGCTTCGTCATCGATGGGGAGAATGCCGAGCAGACGTTCGACCCGGCTACCGGTTTCAAGCTCATCTCATCGGGGGGATATTTTCACTCGCTTCCGATGGACAAGCTCCGTGTCTTTATCGACAAGGCTGCAGAAGCCCAGCGCGCGATGGGCTTCAAGAACGAAAAGGATCACCCCGAGGTCGCGCCCTCGCAGTTCGAGATGAACTTCTCGTACGCGGAGGTGGTGCGTGCGACTGACAACGTACAGCTCTACAAGCTCACCTGCCGACAGGTAGCCCGCAACATGGGCCTCACGGCGACCTTCCTGCCGAAGCCCTTTATGGGCATCAATGGCAGTGGCATGCACACCAACTTTTCCCTGGCGAAAGGCGGTAAAAATATCTTCCACGATCCGCGCGGCCAAGACGGGCTCTCTAAGACAGCTTGGGATTTCATTCTGAAGCTGCTGAATCACGCGCCGGAGCTCTGCCTTATCATCAATTCTTCGGTCAACAGCTACCGCCGACTTGATCCGCATTTTGAAGCGCCGAATCAGATAAAAGTCTCTCCGATCGACCGCGGCAGTATGATCCGCATCCCCGTCGGCAACGAAAAGACCGCGCGCATCGAAGTGCGCTCCGTGGCACCCGATGCAAATCCCTACCTCGCGCTCTACACCATTTTGCGCACTGGTCTTGAGGGCGAAAAGTTGCAGAAGGATGAGAGCAAGCGCGATCGCCTTCGCTATCTGCCCGACAACATCAACGATGCCATCGCCCTGTGCAAGGCGAGCAAATTCATGACGAAGATACTCGGCGAAGAGAGCAAGGACAAATTTATCTGGTATAAGCAGGCGGCTGCGGATCGCTCACCCAAGGCGCTCGGAACGACGATCAAGCGCTCCGAGGTCATTTATCACCACGAGGTAACCAATCAACACCTATGGAACAACTTCTAAAAGCAGCCAATGGTAAGTTTCTCCGGCACCTGGCCCTGTGGCTTGGGATCGGCGCGGTGGTCGGCTGGGCCGCCACCTATTTCGCCGGAGCTTCTGCGGGCGATGCCGGCACAGCTATCAATAGCGGCGATACCGCGTGGATGCTCGCGTCCTCAGCGCTCGTGATGATCATGACCCCGGCCGTCGGATTTTTCTATGGCGGCATGGTCTCTTCGAAGAATGTCGTCTCCGTCATCAAGCAATCGTTCATCATTCTCGCGCTTGTCTCGGTGCAGTGGGTCGTCTTAGGGTACTCGCTCGCGTTCGGGCCGGACGCCGGCGGCGGGCTCCTGGGCAATCTGGCATATTTCGGGTTGCGCGGTGTGGGTTTTGCACCCGACCCGAATTACGCAGCTACCATCCCCGCACTCGTCTTTATGGTATTTCAGGCGATGTTCGCGATCGTGACACCAGCGCTCATCATCGGCGCGTTCGTTGAGCGCATCAAATTTAAGACGCTCGTGGTATTCACGCTTCTGTGGGCGACGCTCGTCTACGATCCGGTCGCACACTGGGTGTGGTCGCCGAGCGGTTGGCTCCACGCGATGGGAGCGCTGGATTTTGCGGGCGGGACCGTCGTGCACATGACGGCAGGATTCTCCGCGCTCGCGGCAGCGCTCTTGGTGGGCAAACGGCTTGAGACGCGGCATATGGGCTCAACTGCGGGCAACGTGCCGTTCGTCATTCTTGGAGCGGCGCTGCTGTGGTTCGGGTGGTTCGGCTTTAATGCAGGTTCTGCGCTCGCTTCTGGCGCTTTGGCGGCCAGCGCCTTCGTGGTGACCAATACGGCCGCCGCTGCCGCAGCACTCACCTGGGTCGCGCTGTCGTGGGCCGAGAATAAAAAGCCTTCAGCGATGGCTGCGGCGATCGGTGCGGTGTGCGGCTTGGTCGCGATCACGCCAGCTTCTGGATACGTCGGCCCTGTCGCTGCTATCGCGATCGGCATACTCGGCGGCGCCGTCACGTATCTTGCCGTATTCATCCGTGGCAAAGCGATCAAAATAGACGACACGCTCGATGTGTGGGCAGGGCACGGTATCGGTGGGCTCACGGGAGCTATCCTCACGGGATTCTTCGCAGAGAAGGCGATCAACGCCGCTGGGAACAATGGACTGCTCTTCGGTAATCCGCACCAACTTCTCGTGCAGGTCATCGCCGTCGTCGCTGTCGGCATCTATTCATTCGTCGCGACATGGATCATATTGAAAGTGCTCGGGATGATGGGTTTGCCGCTGCGCGTGAGCGCGAAAGAAGAAGCGGAAGGATTGGACACCGCTGTTCACGGTGAAGCAGGGTATCAGTTCAATTAAAAAACATGCTCGACGGATCTCAGTCGCGCCTGACATGAAGAAGGGGACCCTGGATCGCGATGTTTACATCACGAATCCAGGCGGAAGTAAATGCCATTGACTGCAGGGCTGTATCTTCTACACTCATGGCATATCAATTAAGTCGCGTGCAAAACGACATACGTTATGAGTGAGCGAAACTATCAGATCATTATCGGCATTCTTGTTCTCATTATCATAATCGGCGGATGGTTCATCGTGGCCAAGCCTGCGACATCTCCTTCAGGTGAAGTCACAGATAACGGATCTGCGTCTACGTCGTCAGACCAGAGTGCGGCTTCTTCGGGCGCTGATCCCTCAGGCTCGTCTTCTGTACCTGCGCAAAATACGCCAACGACGAGCGATAGCAGTGATTTCGTCAGTGTCGTCGATCAATCGGCCGCCTCGAGCGTGGCAGTCGCATCCGTTTCGCTCGGTCAAGACGGGTGGGTGGCAGTGCGAGATGCAGATGGCCGCATTCTTGGAGCAGGCTGGTTCCCTACGGGAACCCAAACGGACGTTTCAGTTCCCCTGTTGCGTGCCACGGCCGCCGGTCAGCATTATCAGATATTGCTCTATACGGACGATGGCGACAAGCTGTTCGACTTCCACAAAGACATGCTTGTCGCGAATTCAGACGGCTCCGTTGCCGGCACGACCTTCACGGCAAATTAATCGAAGTTGGTTACTATGTCACGGCCATGAAAAAACTACTCACCGCCTCCTTGGGCGCGCTCGTCCTTGCTGCTGCCAGTTTGACCCCGCTTGCTGCCAGTGCCCAGTATTATTATGGATCAGGGATGCAGCAGTCCGGGTACGGCAACTATTATGGGTATGGGGGCTACGGAGGATCCTATTATTATCCGTTGCGCTATGCACCGACGACATATTACGACTACAACTATACGGGGAGTCCATACATGCAGCAGCCATACTACGCACCCCGGCCATCTTCATATAGCTATGCGTACGCGCCATCGTATACATACGCTCCCACCTACGCCCCGTCGAACTATTACTACAGCTATCCATACAATATGTACGGGGGTAGTAATAATATCTACGTAAGAAACTACTGAGTAACCTCCTCATGGGTGGGTTACGTGGATTGACGCCTGCAGGTAAGGGTGAAAGAATATGACGAATGGCGGAGAGACCATCACGCGTGCTGCTCGTAGAGGACGACCGGGTCTTCGCTGATCTGCTCACGAAACAATTCTCGGCCCGTGGCAGCGAACTCGTCCATTGTGCGAGCGGTAAAGAGGCGATGAACGCGCTCGAAAAGGAATCTCTGTTCGACGTCATTCTCCTTGACGTTGCCCTCCCCGACATCGATGGCTTTGAGATCCTTTCGCGTATTCGAGCCATACCTGCACTCGCGGCTATTCCGGTCGTGGTCATTTCGAATTTCACGGTCGAGCAAGATATCGAATGGGGCCGCAAACTTGGCGTCACGCGATTCGTCAAGAAGATCTCTGTGATGCCGGGTGACATCGTGGATACTGCGCTCAAGGCCTGCGAAAAACCCCCTGCTTAAGAATTGCTGCTTTTCCGTGGCGGAATACTGAAGTGAAAGACCGTACCCTTTTGTCCCGCTGACTCGAAACCCACCTGCCCGCCGGCCCGCTCGACGAGCGTTTTAACGATGTAAAGCCCGACGCCCGAGCCGCCTTCATTGCGCGCCTGCGCCTCTGGTGCGCGTCGGAATTTGACGAAAATGCGCTCGCGCATTTCTTCCGATATGCCGATGCCGTTGTCTTCGACCTCCAACTCAAATGCGCCACTGTTCGCTTTTTTTGTCCGTACCGATACGGTGCCTGGTGAGGCCGTGTAATGGAAAGCGTTCTCGATGAGGTTACTTGCTGCCATTTCAAGCGATGCCTGATCGATCGAATCGAACGTACCTGCGAAGCGCAGATCGAGGGCGAGGGAAATAGACGGCGTATTGAAATCCTTCTCGATGCGCAGCGCCGCTGTGCGCAACAGTGGATCGGGTTCATAGGGTGTGACCGCCAGATGCACGCTCCCTTGCTCGACTGCCGCGAAGTGCAGCAGACTTTCGATAAGCTGCTCCATCTTGAGGGAACTCGCATAGAGTCGGTCCAATCCGGCCCGAAGCACCGTCTCTTTCGGTGAGACGCTCTTGATGAGCTCGCCGAGCCCCCATTTGATCTCTGTCGCTGGGGTCCGCAACTGGTGCGAGGCAATGGCGATGAAGTCGTCTTTTGAGGCGAGCATCTTTTGCTGTTTGACGTTCTGATCGAAGAGCTCGATATTTTTCTGTATGAGCAGCTTGGAGGTTTGTGCTATAGAATCCTCTTTTTCTTTGACCTTCGCACGAAGCTTCTGGATCTGCTTTAGAAAAAGTCCTGCAGCGACCGCAGCACCGAGCAATGCGGTCAGTAGAGTTCCGACCAATGTGTAGAGTGGCATCACTTGAAGCGGTGACTACGCACCGAAAACGGCCAGTGAGATCGATTGCTCATAAAAGCCTGGATCGCATGTGCTGATGTTTTGCGCCGGCGGCTTTAGGGGTGCTATTTGGCCGTATGAGTAGAAGCCGAATATGACAGCCTGCGGGCCTCCGATGGCTTTCAGCAGTGCGATCTCTTCTTGTCCGCGTTCGCCTAGCAGTATCTTGCGCGCAACACAATCCGATACAAACACTACCCGCTTACTTGCACCTGAGGTTTTTTCCATGAGCGACTTTGCCGTTTGTTCTGCCGACCACAAGACGCCGGAGAGGGTCCCGATCATCAGGAAGATCTCTGCGCCCTGCACGATCTCAGCGCCGCAAGTGATCGAACCGTCATCACCCACCGCCAAAGGTGCCCGTATCATGATCTGCTCTCCGCTTCCGGGGCTTTTCATGCCGAGTGGGTAGGAGACGGCCGCGAGGGAAAGAGCTTTTTTGAAATCGCTGGCGCGCTCGCCGAAATATTCCTCATAGATGCCAAATGCCGGTCTGCCATCGAGCTCCATGAGCTTGGTGCCTTCGGCTTTTGTCGCGATGCGGGCGTTGCCTATCGGCTGCCAGCCATGATCGGCGCCGACCTCTACCGGCAGGTCTCCATCAATGCCGAACCCGACCACCGCATCCGAAAGTGCTTCATCGTTGAAGAATTGGAATGTTTTTTTGAAATTGAGATCGTCTCCCGCAGCACCCCCGGCGAGTTGGAATGTGCTGCCCATCACCTCGAGAATGCCGCGCACCAGATCGGTGCCATTGCCCGCGAGGGCGTCAGAGAACATAAAAGCCATTCGAGGATGTGCGCCGCCGCTTTGTATTGCCTCAGCGAATTTTTTACCGGCCGCGTTCATGCTTGCGCCGATGCCGGTGATTTTCACCGGGATAAATTTGGCCTGGTCGGACTTGAGTACGAGTATGGAGACCGCTTGTTCCTGCACCCCGTCGCCCGTAATCGCTCCAGCGCTCGTGCACCCGACGAACGGTGTGTCTCCGAGGGTGGATTTCACGCCTTTCAACAAGGCGACTTGATCGAACACCGAGGCAGAAATGACTATAGCGATATCCGCCGCATCGATACCCGCATCTTTGAGTGCCGCCTGCGCGGCTTCGCGGCCCGCACTTTCGGAATTTTGTGAATTTTTACTCACCCCGACACCTGCAAAAAAAGCCATAGATTTAGAAATGGTTATACATATAAATAAGGCTCCGATAAGTATACGGCACCCACGACGCGCGCAACGCGCTTATGAACATCTGATATCATTCCTGAATCCATGACACTATACAACGCCGCTCGAACCTATTTTACCAATCCCTAACCATTCGCGCGCTCCGCGCGCGTGGTGGCTTTGTACGGGAGTGGTCCGATTCGACTTCGTGCCCGCCCCCGCCCCGCCGCACTCTCTCCCATGCACATCTATTTCGCGGGGGTTTTTGAAAATTGAATGGGCGGCGGGGCGGGGGC
>ORMF010646973.1_pt1 | contig 84642 bp, 67 predicted proteins | sample 1779871 | NCBI WGS metagenome assembly ORMF01 (sample SAMEA104232316, study PRJEB22302) | groundwater metagenome | biome: forest; feature: aquifer; material: groundwater | place: USA | collected 2011-08-07 | depth 5.4 m | reverse complement strand
TATTCGAGGCGGGTGAACTAGGCCCCGAATCAGGTCCATTAATGATTCGTCCGCCCGCCTGCACGAAGTCGCGCGTGAACACCTGAACGTTGCGTAAAGCGCGCATCCGGCGCTCCAGCGTGGCGGGGTCGCCCGAGCCCCCCGCTTTTACGGCTCGCAACCACGCTTCTCGGCGTCCCGGATAAATGAATGCGTAGCTCGGGTCTTCCAGCAGCTTGATAGTCAGGTCTGCCCACTCCTGGCGCTCGGGCATAAGGTTGAAGCCCGCACGAGTAAGCGTGGGATTGAAGTACACCTGGTTCTTCACCATCAAGTCAATGATGGGAGGAAACAGGCTCGTGTTCATGTCCGCTTCCGCGAAGGGCAACTTTCCCGCTTCCAGCGCTTTCAACTTCTCCGGGTCGCTGATGGTAGCGTGTGTAATGGAATAGGGATGCTCGATGAACTTCATTCCGGCTGCCACTGCTTCACGGACGTCATGCTCGTGTCCTACCACATTGAGACCCGCTTTTTGCGCCTCCTCCAGGACGGCTTTGAGCAGCTCGGGCGTGAGAGCCTCGTGTACTTTGATTCCGTCGACTCCTTGCTTGATGACGTTTCGTGTGGCCACCCGAGCTTCTTCCGAAGTGCGCACGCGTACACGGTAACTTTCCCGGCGATCCCCTTCGTTGTCGCTGCCGGAAGGAGGCCCATCGATGATGATGCCGGTGACAAACATCCGCGGGCCTTTGATCCGGCCTTTTTTGATGGCGTCCCGTTGCGCCAGAACCCATTCGGTCGGATTCGCCGTATCAAACGCAGTCGTAATGCCCCAATGGAGAAATAGGGGCGGAAACCAATCCAGGCTGTGCATGTGGTCATCGATCAAACCGGGCAGAATTGTTTTGCCGTCGGCCTGAATCACCTTGGCGCCGCTCGGAATCGCCACGCTGCCTTTGGCTCCGACGGTTTTGATTCGCTGGCCTTCCACCACGATGGCGGCGTTCTGCAGCGGTACTCTACCCGTGCCGTCGATCAGCGTTCCGCCTTGGATTACCAGGGTTTGGCTTTGGCTTCGTGCATATGAAGCGAAAAAACCAAGTACGCAAGCTAGCATCAGTATTCGGGATTTCAATTTCATTCAGACTCTTTCTCCTAAGGAGTTCGACCTGTTGTTATGTCCCTGAACCCGGCCACGATTCATACTGCAATCAATCGAGCGGCTCCACGCGTGCGATTTTCGCCTTGTGATTCTCCCCGGCCCAGACGGAAACGGGATTGGTGGCGTTGTCCACGTCCACTCGCTGGATGTTCATTTCCAGGGTAGGCAAAGGATAGGTGGTGACCTGGCCCGTGGCGGGGTTCAGGCGATACACGTTATCCGCATACTCTCCTCCCGCCCAGACTTCTCCGTTCTTGTCCACGACGACATCGTACGGTCCCGACCACGGAGTGGGTGGAATATCCCATTCTTTGAATTGTTTCGTCTTGGTGTCGAACATCCCGATTTTGCCGGCATAATACTCGGCAAACCAAAAGCGGTTCTGGCTATCAAAGTCCGCGCGCCGCGGACCAGCGTTGGAAGTGGGAGTGGGATAAAGTGTCCACTTGCCGGTATCGGCCATTAGCTCGCCAATCACGCTCAACTGCAAGCTCGCGCCGTAGAAATTTCCGCGGGAGTCGGACTCGATGCCGTAAAACCTATTTCCCGAAAGCATTGGGTACATCTTTACAGCCCCGGTGCTCGGATCGAGCAGATGGACCTGAAAGCGGCCCTGATCCTTGCTCCATACTTTTCCGTCGGGGCGAATGGCGATCATTCCTCCGGCGACATTCCACCATTCAGTGAATGTCTCCGTTTTCCTGTCGAACTTTGCAATTCCTTCCTGGTGGGACAAACCGAAAAACGGATTGTTATCTTTATCGAACTTAATGTCAAATGTACCCATGGTGCGGCCGGGGTCATGCTTGGGGACCGGCCACTCTTTAATTTCGCCGGTCTTTGGGTTCAGCCTTCCGATGTATGCGTTACCCACGTCCGAATACCAAACCATCCCGTCGGAAGCAACGACCGCATCGTGCGGCTGGGCGGCGCGCCGAGGCAAATCCCATTCGGTTACGATCACCCTGGTGGACCTTCCTTTGACCCGAGGCAGCGTCTTCAACTCAAATTTCCATTTGCCGTCTGTGCTCGAACTGAGGTTGATCGATGCCAGGAATTGAGCCAGATCTTCCACTCCGGCTTTCGGTGGAACCGTTTCGGGCAGCTTATCCGGAATGCTAACATCACCGGGTTCGTAAATGCTTGCTTCCGAGTACTGCCACATGCGGTTCGTTAGGATCGAGGGCCATTCCTCAGCTTTGTGCTTGCTCTTCACAACAACCGAAAGCGGATGGCATCCGATGCAGTTGACGCCGTATTTGTAGTTGTCGAGCAGCTTCTTCTTGATTTCGGGATGGCTCAGGAACCATTCGGCGTTGGTCAGCTGGGACGCAAGATCCTTCGTCCTGACAAGCTTTAGGTTCGCTTCCGCTGGTTTAACGGCCTGGAGTTCTACGGCTCCCGTATCAAGCAAGTCGTATCCTACGGCTCGGATCTTCAGGTGGTAGGTCCCCGGTTCCAAACGCCCCGCGGGAAAGGCATATCGGCCGCGGCTGTCGCTCACGACCGTTGTCGTAACGACGCTCCCGTTCCTTCGTGCGCTCACAAGCACGCCTTCCATGGTGCCTTCTTCCTGTGAGCTAACAGTTCCACTCAATGGAGCGGGCGTCTCGGCAAGCGACGCCGGTACGGAGAAGGGCACTGGGAACAGGAACGCCGCAAGGAAAAGAGTTCGAATCGCGCGCGAGCGTTTCATGGCGAATCCTTTCGGTTTGGTGAGCAGTCACCAGCGGGCAGGGAAGACGGAATCCTTCTCATTCGTGTTCTCTGCATTACAAGAACGTAAATTCTTGTTTTTTGAGCAAGAATTTTTACCGCAGAGACCGCAGAGGAATTTTGTTGCTTTTAGCCTTCATTTTCTCTGTGTTCTCCGCGCCCTCTGCGGTGAATTTCGGGTTGCGGCTCTGCCGCGCTGCGCTCTCCGTGGTAAAGCGCCAGTTCGCCAGGGCCCATCCTCATCAGAACGTGAATTTCAACCCAAACTGGATCTGCCGCGACGTGGTGGTGACGTTTGTGATCCTGCCCGCACTCCCGCTGACAGCGCCCGTGCTGGTGAGGGGAACGTTCTGTGGCAGACCAAAATTGGCGTGATTCAAAATGTTGAAAAACTCCGCCCGGAATTGGAAATCTCTGGATTCCGTCACGGCAAATCTCTTCACCAACGAGAAGTCGATGGTCTGCCGGCCGGGTCCCACCAGCGTGTTTCTTCCGACATTGCCATAGGTGCCGATCGCCGGCAACGCGAATGCGTTGGGGTCATACCAGCGATCCGGAGTGGGGTGCTGAAGCACTGGATTCGGGCTGAATCCAGGCTTCAAGTCAGGACGATCCGCCCTGCCGCCGCCACCATTCCGCGACCGCTCGGAACCCAGCCGGGCGCTGAAGGGCTGGCCTTCGGTAAACGTGCCGATACCACTCACTTCCCAGCCGCCCACAAAGAACGACACCAACTTGTTTTGGAAATTCCAGGGTAACGGATATCCGATGTTGATGACGACATTGTTCGTGGCGTCGAAAGAAGCTCGTCCTTTGTCGCGGGCGGGTTCTTCCGGATCGAGCGATGCCTGGGCTTCGCGCGAGTTATCTCCCGTTGCAACGGTGGACGCATCGTCCAGAGCTTTCGAGTAGGTGTAGGAAATCTGGAACTGGAGATTGTGGCTGGTGGCGCGCTTCAATTTCACTTGCAGGCCGTCATAATGTGCGTTGGTATCGGTAAGGAGCGGCCGAATTTCATCGAACCTTGGATTCTTCCGAGGCCCGCCCACATTGGCGGTAGCGCCAGCCGGGAAAAACTTCTGGCCATTGACGATGATATATGGCCGCGTGTTCAACTCGGCATAGCGCGTCACGTTGGTTCCCTTCGACCCCACATAACCAAGCTCCAGCACCATGTCCTTAGTGAGTTGCTGCTGCAGAGTGAACGTGTAATGGTTCTTTGCGGGCGTCTTCAAGAAAGGAGCAACTCCATTGATTTGCACCAACCCGGACGAGCTCAGTTGCAAATAACCATTGGGGAAGTTCGGATTATCGACAGCCAAACGCTCGTAATACGGCGGGTATTTGGTGGCTGCGATAGAGTAGTAAACTGGCAGTATCTGATCGTGGAAAATTCCAAAACCGCCTCGTACCACGGTTTTTCCGCTCTCGTTCACTTGCCATGCAAAGCCTGCGCGCGGCTCAAAGTTCTTGCTCGTGATCTCGATGAATACGTCGGAAAGCGAGAATGCCGGATCGGTGAGGTGTAGCAGGCGGGACGCCAAATGATTCACTTCCGTCGGGTCCGACACGGCCTCCCAGCGCAAACCGAGATTCAATGTGAGCCGAGGATTTACGCGGAAGTCGTCTTGTCCGAAAACTGCATACATATTCTGACGGAATCCGCGATAAGCGCTCTGACCCGGACGCACCGCTCCAAAATTATTCGGAGTAGCCGTCAGCACCGACTCAAAGCTATCAAACCGGTAAATCCCGCGCAACGACGTGCTCTGCGCCGTATTGTCCTGCAACCGCTTGAAATTTCCGCCCCATTTCCAGGAATGCCGCCCTTTCAGAACCGTGATGTCGTCAGCCGCCTCGAAGACGTTGTAATACGCAAATCGCGGCGCGGTGTCGCTGGTTCCGGCATTCGCAATGATGAGAGCCGCGCCCGCGGCTCTGCCACCAATTCCGATCACTCCTATTGGTTGCCCGGGAATAAAGGACAGTCCCGCCGGAATCGCATCGGTCGGCAGATTGTCGGTCTTAGATGCGGAGCGGTTGAATGCGAAACGCGCCGAATTCAGCAGCGTCGCGCTCAGCACGCTGCTCAACTGCAATGTGGCGTACTGCCGCCGCGAGGCTGAAATATCCACGGAGGTCGCGAGAGAAGTAGGGGTCGTTCTCGAATCATTGTCATACGTGTACCGGCCGAAGACACTATGTTTGGAGGTGAGCTGGTGGTCGATCCGGACCATGAAGTAATCCTCGTTCGTCGGTCTCGATGGGGAATTAATAAATTCGGCGGTGCCGTCTCCGAAATCGCGGCCGTTTGGATTTGGCCACAGCACGAGAAACGGTCTGATTGCCGCGCTGACCGGAACTACTCTCCCGCCAGCGAGCAGCCCGTTTTTCGCAGAGGGCGAAGGAACGGTTGCAATCTGCGTCAGCCCCAATCGTTCTCTCAGGCCTTCATACGCGCCAAAGTAGAAGGTTTGATCTTTCTTGATCGGCCCGCCAAACGTTCCGCCGAACTGATTCCTCTTGAATGCGGGCGGCTTGCTTCCTACGTCGAAAAAATTCCGGGCATCCAGCGCGCTGTTGCGGAGGAAGTGGAACAACGACCCGTGCATCTCGTTGGTGCCGGACTTCGTGACGGCGGATATTACCGCGCCGGTGGCACGGCCGACATCCGCGCTGAACATGCTCGTTACGATCTTGAATTCGCGGATGGCATCCACCCCCAAGTTGAGCCCCGCGGCTCCTCCGGGTGTTCCGTTCCCCGAGTCATTGATGTCCGTTCCATCCAGCAGGTAGCTGTTGTTGTAAGAGCGGCTGCCGGCCACACTGAAGCGGGTGCCGGTGCCGTAAAGAAATCCTCCACTACTAAGACCGCCGCCGCCATCGCCATATGCTGTTACGCCGGCTTCCAACAGCGCCAGTTGGTCATAGCTTCTGCCATTCAAGGGCAGCTCACGGATGGTTCGCTCGTCCACCAAGCCTCCCACCGCGGACGTGGTCGATTCGACCAGAGGCGCTTCGCCAGTCACTTCCACTGTCTGGGACACGGCGCCGACTGCCAGTTGCACATCCACAACCGCTTCGCGGCCAACCGTCAGCGTAATTCCACTGCGAACTTCCGTCTGGAATCCCTCCTGGCCCACGGTCATGCGGTAGTTGCCAAGACCCAGCGATGGGGCCGAGTAACGGCCGCCGGAATCAGTTAGTAGGGTGCGCGAAATCCCCGTATCCACGTTCAATATGGTCACCTTCGCCCCGGGCAACACGGCCCCGGAGGTGTCTTTAACGGTTCCCGATATTGTTCCGGTCGTTACCTGAGCCTGCAAAGCTATTCCAGTCAGCAACACCACTCCCAGCAGCACGCACAATAGCAGTCGCTTTCCCATGGGTCCTCCCGCCGAGACGGATTCAGTTCTAACGTTATGTGCTGTATTCGCTACTTACCCGAATACAGATATCCTATCGGCGCTCACGGTGTGATTCAAGAAGAAATTCGGGTATCCTGGTCCGGCATTGCCGCTGGCGGCGCGGAGAGTGCTATTCAAACACCGCCAGACGATTATTCCACCGGCGCTTCTTCAAATCCGCGTAGGTGCTGATGGTAACTCCCTCGGGCCGCAAGTTATATTCGTCCGCGAAGGTTGAATGCACGAAGACGATTCTCCCGCCCACCAGGGTGAGTTGCGGCTGAATAGTTTCGATCTGATCCACGGGGATCGTCATGTAATCCTTGTCCAGAATGAGGATGTCGGCCCATTTGCCCTTCTCGATCGATCCGAGGGTATCGCCCCGCAGCATATAGTCCGAGGCCCACTGAGTGGCTACTCTCATGGCCGTAATGCGGTCCAGTCTCTCATTCGGTCCCCAGATGTTGCCTTTGGCATCTTTTCGGGTCTGCATCCGCTGCATGTCGGCCCAGAAGTAGATGTCGCGGTCGCTTTCAAAGACCACTTTGACCCCGGCATCGATCATGCTCTTCATGGGAGTGACCCAAGTGTTGGCGATTTTTTCATCGAAGGTGCGGGAGACGGTAGCGGCCCGCTCTTCAATATACTTGGAGGCGCAGCTCATCATGATCTTCAACTGGGCGATCCGCTTGAAATCGTTCGGATCGATGAACGCGCAATGGTCGAACGACCAGGTGGCGGTGGCCTGAGGACCGTACTGCTTCTGTATCTGCTCGACCAGATTGAGCAGCAACTTGACGCTGCGGTCTCCGGCGACATGCGTATTGCCGAAGCGCACTCCGGCTGCGCCGCTCGCGAGCACCCAGTTCTTGTAGTAATTTTCGGTGATGTGCGAACCTTTTCCCAAGGCCCCGCGGAATTCTCCGTCGAGATAACACTGGCCGCCCGGCCAATATTTATCGATCTTGGCGTACTCCTTGTTTCTGACCGGACTGGTGCAGTTGCGGCTGCTGCCGCCATCCATGGAGCCGGGAGTGATCGAGTTGACCCAAACCAAGTCAGTGCCGGTGCCGACCTTGCTCTTTAGTTCCGGCATTTTTTTCAGGTCCGTCATATTGCCAAACGACTGGCCTTCGCCGAAGCCGATGCGGAGCAACTGCTCACCGCGCGACTCGAGCAAACGGTAAGCCGCCACGCTGTCCCTGGGCATATTCGAGCCGGTGGTGGTGATCCCCATGGAAACCAGCTCTTCTTCATTCTGCTTGAAGATCGGAGCAAGAACCTCGGCAGGGCGCGTGAACATGAAGTTTTGCGGAAAGCGCGTGGCGGGAGACTCCAGATGTCCTTCCGGCTGTCCTTTCGAATCCACCCAGTAGTGCCCGTTCTTTTTCAAAAAGTCGCCAGCAGTCGCGAACATCCACTCGATGGCCTTGCTATTGACCAGCAACCCGTTGTTTTCCGGAATACCCATATTGAAAATGACGGGGTTGTTGGGGCTTACCTTGTCCAGTTCATAACGATTCAGATCCTCATAAAGAATTTTGGTTTGCTCGGAAGATGCGCTGACGGACAAACCCTCCGATATGAAATAAATCCACTCGCCCGGCTTGAACTTGACTCGTTCCATCCACCCTTTCACCTGGGCCAGGGCGTCTTCCTTACTAGACACGCCGCGCCAGTCGATCGGAAAACGTTTGAGTTTGATTGCGCTCTCGGTGTCGAACTTGCCGCCCACCCGCACGGCTCCTCCGTACGTGCCTTCCGCCTCCCGGTCGATATGCCGGTGGGTGTCGACGAAACCGGGAGTGACGGTCCGGCCCTTCAGGTCGAGCGACAGCGTGTTGGGTCCGGCGAGCTTCAACACGTCGTCATTGCTTCCTACGGCAACGATCTCCTTGCCCGTAATCGCCACGGCTTCGGCGATAGTGAAATCCTTATCCACCGTCAGCACTTTGCCATGATGCAAAATGATGTCGGCCGGTTTGCTTCCTTGCTCCTGCGCCCGCGATCCCGGCGTGATGCTTAAGACGACAATTAGCGTGAATAGAAAACGAATCATCAAAGAGTTCATTGCTCACCTCGAATGCCTTAGGAAGCTTGACAAGACACATGGCCCATGCTATCAGTTCTGGCAACCGGGTCAAGAATAACTTCAAGCGAGGAGGTCTGCCGTGGGGAGGACATTGGGACTGCTCACAGCGGTGACGCTTGCTCTTTGGTTGTCTTGGATGGCGCCCTGGATTGGAAGAGGCGGCGGGGCCAGCCTGGCTTTCGCGCAGAATCCCGGCAAGGCAGAAGCGAGGCGCACCATCCTCATCGACCGGAAACCCGCCCGGCACTGGGTCGGCCAGGACCCTTACTCCAACTTTAACGGCGTCGCGCTGGACGAAGAGCGCGGAGAGGTTTTCATCAGCAATGATAATACCGTCACGGGCGAGAGCATCGAGGTGTTTCATACGGTCTTCATGCCAACGGATCGGATCACGGAACCGCTCCGCAGAATTTCAGGGCCGAAGGCCGATCTAGGCAGCATCTGCTCCCTGGCCGTCTCTCCCGAATTCAAAGAGATATTCAAGGTGAACAGCGACGGAAACGGCGAGATGGGCGTGTACCCGCTGGATGCCAATGGAGATGTGGAGCCGATTCGATGGGTACCCACCTCGCATGGCGCCTGGGGTGTTTTCTTGGAGCGGAAGTTCGATGAACTGTTTGTCACGATCGAACACGTCAACCGAATCGCGGTATACGGCAGGACCGCGCAGCTAACGGACGACGACCCCGTGCGGCGCTATATTCAAGGGCCGAAGACGCAACTGGCTGATCCGCATGGCATCTTCGTGGATGTCGAGAAGAACGAGATATATGTGGCGAATCACGGGCACTGGCATTATACAGAGCCGGGCGAAAGTTTTCTTCAGGAAGGGTCCGTGCCTCCCGAGCTAAAGGGCAAGCGGAGTTCCTACTCGGATGTCATCCGGCCGCTGCTGCCGTCCACGGGGAAGTTTCTCCCGCCCTCGATTGCGGTTTACTCGCGAATGGCCAGCGGAGACGTTGCGCCGTTGCGGGTAATCCAAGGGTCCATGACACGCTTGAACCTTCCGCTGGGATTGTTCGTAGATACCGTCAGCCACCAGATCGTGGTGGCGAACGGCGGCGACGATTCGGTTCTTTTCTTCGACGCCAATGCGACGGGAGATGCTGCCCCGGTGCGCGTCCTCAAAGGGCCAAAGTCGGGAGTAGACGGTCCCACGGGAGTGGTGATCGACAAGAAACGCCAGGAGCTATGGGTCACCAATTGGACGAATCACACCGCGACGGTGTATTCCCGAACGGCCGACGGAGATACGGCGCCGCTGCGAACGCTTCGCAGCGCCCCCAAGGGGACACAGGCGATGGGCTTCGGAGGCGCGGGCGTCGCTTACAACCCGAAACGGGACGAGATTCTGGCCCCCAACTGAGTGAGCCATCCGAGAATCTCGGTCTTCGCCGGTTCGGCGGATGCAGCCAAAGGAACGATCATTCCCATTCGAACATTGCAAGGCCAGGCAACGCTTCAGGCGCGAACCGCCCATGAAGTTGCCGTGGATACGGTCCATAACGAAATCGTCGTTCCGAATCCCTTTGCGCAAGCGATCCTCTTCTACCGCGACGACGCAGGGGGAGACGAGAAGCCGCTCCGGATCATTCAGGGACCGAAAACCCTGCTCGGCGGCAGCATGGATACGGACAACATCGCGCTGGATACCGTCCACGATGAAGTGTACACGACACAGGAATCGAGCGACACGGTTCTGGTTTTTCCCAGCCGTGCCAGTGGCGATGTGGCTCCCTTGCGAGTCCTCCACGGTCCCAAGACAGAGTTGCGCTTCCCTCGACGAGTGGCGGTCGATCCGGTCAACAACCTGATGGCCGTTGTCGCGTCGAAAGGAATCCTCTTCTTTGACCGCAGCGCGAACGGCGACGTGTCCCCGAGTTGCGTGATCGCCGGCCCCAACACAGGGCTGGGCGGCATGGAGGGGATGGGGCTTTCCAAGGTAATTCTGAACGCGTCCGCCAAGAAAATTATCTTTGGTGGAGGGAGCCGGCGAGTGCAGAGAGGGCAGCAGAAGGAAAAGTCCTTTATGGCGGTCTGGAAATACGGAGACTGCGGAGACGTGCCGCCGTTGTACAAGATGAAACAGGGCAGCGGGAGATTCGACCTCAACACAAAAACCAAAGAGATCATCATGAGCGGCGGCAACGTTATTTCGATGCCGGAGGCATTTTAATTTTCAAGAGCACCATGAAAAATTCGGGTCGTCAATAGAGGGGAGCGGAATCATGCGCATACATCGGATGCTCGGCTTGTTTATCCTGCTTTTTAGCCTGTGCGGATTGCTTCAGGGTCAAGTCACGACGGGAACGATTCAGGGGACGTTGAAGGACAACACGGGGGCCATCATAATGGGAGCCACGGTGCAGATCCAGAATTTGGATACCGGAATCGCGCGCACGGCGACCAGCGACAGCCGTGGCTATTACACCGCGCCCAACTTGAGCCTGGGCCAGTATCAAGTCACCGCCAGCTTGAGCGGATTCAAGACCGAAGTGCGGCGAGGGATCACCCTGAACGTGGGGGAGAACGCCGTGATCGATTTCACGCTTCAGGTTGGAGCGTTGTCCGAGAGCGTGGAAGTGACGGCCGAAGCGCCCTTGGTGGAAACGACCTCAGCGAATGTCACCGGGCTGGTGAGCGGGAAACAAGTGCAGGACTTGCCGCTCAACGGGCGGAACCTGATCGATCTGGCGCCTCTGCAGGCCGGTGTCTCGTACTCCCCGGCCCCGGAAACCAGCGCGCGAAGGGGCTTCGGCACCAAGCTCGCGATCGTGGGCACGCGCTATACCTCCAGCCTGTTTCAACTCGACGGGATCGACATCAACGATGGGAGCGGCGCGGCCGGCAGCGCGACCGGTATGCTGATGGGAGCCGAGACGGTCCGGGAGTTCAACGTAACGACAAACGCCTATAGCGCAGAGTTTGGCAAGCACACCGGCGGAGTGTTCAACGCGGTGACCAAGTCGGGGACCAACGCCCTGCACGGCTCCGTCTTCGAGTTTCTGCGCAACGTAAAGCTGGATGCGCGCAACTTCTTCGACGGCCAGAAGCCCGACTATAAGCGCAACCAATTCGGTGCTTCCTTTGGAGGGCCGATCATAAAGGACCGCAGCTTCTTCTTCGGCAGCTATGAGGGCCTGCGGGAATCGCTGGGCAAAACGGAAATCTTCACCGTACCGACCGTGGAACTCCGCCAACTGGGGCGCGTGCCTAATGCGAACACCGGAGCGGTCACCGTGGTGCCGATCGTGGCGGCGGTAAAGCCATACCTAGACGCCTATCCGCTTCCGAACGGCCGGGACTTAAGAAATGGCACCGCCGAATTCAATGTTCCCCGCGTTTACCCCAGCAGCGAGAATTACTACACCGTCCGTGTGGATCACAAGCTGTCGGACAGGGACTCGCTCTTTGGCCGCTATACCATCGACACGGCTTTCCGCAAACCCTTGGGCGAACCCTATATGCAGGTCTACCGCATCAACCGCTCGCGGGACCACTACGCGGCACTGGGGGAGACGCGGATATTCACTCCGGCGGTGATCAATCAGTTTTTGGCTGGATTTAGCCGCTCCGGCCTAGTGGAGGGGCAAGCGTCCTGGGAAGGGTCTATCTACCCGGCGCGGTCTTTTACCGCGTTCTCAGGACCGGATCAATTCTATAACCTGACTGTCACGGGCCTTTCGAATCTGGGAGGACGGGAGGATTACCCGGAAGCCAATAAGCTAAACATGTTTCAGTATAGGGACGATTTGTACTATACGCATGGCGCCCATTCGTTCAAGTTTGGATTCAACGCCCAGCGATTCCAGGGCCGCAACCAGACTACGACGAACGCAACCGGCAAGTACAACTTCGCGAATGTTCCCAATTTCATGCAAGGTCTTCCGGACACGTTTGAGTCGCTGCTCCCGTCGCCTCTCCCAACGTTTATCATTTACCCGAGGCAGAGCCTCTATGCACTCTATGCCCAGGACGACTACCGGGTCACGGATCACCTGACGGTCTCGATGGGACTCCGCTACGAATTCGTCACCACCTATCATGAGAAGTTTGGAAAGACGGCCAATCTCAGGGACGTCATCACTCCGGGACAGACCCTGGACCGGATTTTCCTTGGGTCGCCGGCGTTTTTGAATCCTTCGCTGAAGAACTTTGCTCCGCGGTTGGGCATCGCCTGGGATCCGACCGGGAGCGGGAAGACCTCCATTCGAGCTGGAATTGGCGCATTCTTTGATCAAGTCATCCCGTTCGGGGCGCTGATCAGCGCTTTTTGGAATGATTACCCGATTGTCTCGGTGGGGACAGCAACGGGCGTCGGCGTGGTCCGTTTTCCCGACGCTTTCTTTACCCAGGCGGCGCTGCTAGCGGCGGCACCAAGGTTTGAAGGGATGCAATACAAACTGGACCAGCCCACGGTTTACAAGTACAGTCTCGACCTGCAACACGAAGTTGCCAAGGACACCAGCGTGAACTTGGGCTTTTCCGCCACTCGCGGCGTGCATTTAATTCGGGTGATAAGAACGGACATGCTGCAGGCCGTGGTGCGAGACGGGAGGCTCTTCATTCCCACTAACGCACCCCAACTGCAGCCCACATTTTCCCTCTTGAGGCCGAGAATATCCGACACCACCAGCGACTACTTCGGCATGCGTCTGACGGTGACGCGACGGTTGAGCCATGGCTTGATGTTCACGGGCGCATACACCTGGTCGAAGACGATTGACGATAGCAGCAGTGGGACCGGTGGCGCCGACTATCGAAACTATTCTTTCCCCCGCTATGTGGACATGAAGGATACAGGGCCGGCGGCGTTTGATATCCGGCATAACGTCGCAGCCAACTTTTCCTATGATCTGCCCGGCAAGCACCTGACAGGGCCTGTCGGAAAGGTGGTGGGAGGATGGCAGATGAGCGGAATCGTTACGTTGTACGGCGGCGTTCCCTTCCAGATCACAACGGGTGTGGCGCCCTCCTATATGCGAACGCGAGGCCTAGGCGATTTCCCGGAGGTCGCCCCCGGCAACAAGGGGTATAAATATAACACGCGGAATCCGGACGGCGGCCCCGGCGGCTACTTCGATCCCTCGTCCTTCTTGAACCCCGTCCCAGGCTTTATCGGCAACTCGGGCCGCAATATCGTCTATGGGCCGGGGACGGCCACGGTCAATATGGTGCTCAACAAAGAGACTGGCGTGACCGAGCGCATCCGCCTGCAATTCCGCTCGGAGTTCTTCAATCTTCTGAACCGGGCCAACTTCGGCCCGCCGAACGGCCGGATCTTTCAGAGCGCAGCGGGAACGATCTTTCCTTCGGTAGGGAGAATTACGACGACCACGACCTCGCCGCGGCAAATCCAATTCGGAATGCGGCTGGTGTTTTGAGAGCCGATTGAAAAATTGCCGGCGGACCACTGCGGAGTTGGTGCTGACGGGAAACATATCAGCAGGACACACCGTTCTTTTCAGAGTCTACCGCGAGGGTCTATGTATAGATCGCCGAATAGATTCGGCGAAGGCTCACATATCCCACTCACATATCCCATGAATAGGTTAGCTTGAGGATTAACGCCCGGTTCACCAGCCCATTACCAGCGCGAGCGGCTGTGTTGCCGTAATTTCTCGATTCACGATACACAATGAATAGATCGTCTCCGGGCTTGACGATGTAGTTGATGCGGAAATTCATCAGCACACTTTGATCTTGGCTGTTCAGCACGAAGGAAGTACGCGTCAGCCATTTTTGGCTTAAGGAGTAATTGACGGCCGTGTTGATCTCGCTGGTTGTAAAGGTCGAACTTCGTCGTTCGATGCGGTTCCACGCAATGCCCGGCTGCAGAGAGAGATTCGGACTGGGTTTCCAGAATGGGGCTGCATTGATGGTGGTAAGCGTTCCATCGAAATAACCGCTACGCTCGAATCGTACACTCCCAGAGACAAATCGGCCAGGATGACTATTGTACTGTGTGCTAAATCGATTGAATCGATAGTCGCCGCGACTTACGATACCGTCCCCGCCTCTGATCCGAAAAGGACTGATCAGGCGCTCGAAATCGCGGCCGAATTCCGTTCGAATTGAATCTCCACTTTGGAAGTTTGTGACAAAGAGCGCCCGGCCTTCCCGGCTAATCAAGAGTCCGTCCTGGTCAGCGAAGTAGTCGAGCGCGCCGCCAAAGTTGAACTGACGAATATGACGCCACCGCGGGCGAGGCTTATAGGATGCCTCTAATTTCGTTTGCTCCAGGCCATTCCAACCCGGTTCAGCACGGCGGACGAATCCCATCTCCGGACGGAAATTCTCGCCCACGCGGAAGTGTTCCGCACTAGCCAAGTAGCGGTCACTGTTCCACTCGATCGAGGCCTTGCTCGCCCAGTCCTTTTCTTCCAGTCCTCGCGAGTAGGTTTTCGCGGCGAAGCCCTGAAGGTAGAGGTAACGGTGAAATGAAAAGTTGGCATCGAAGCCCATCGCGCGATTGTCTCCGCCCCGGTCGCTCCCAGTATTGCGAGTCAGCATAACGCCAACATACGACCTGGGAAGCGGCGTGGCCTTGGCACGAAGCACTGTGAAGTTTTGTCCCGGCTCGCTGCCCTTGGGTCCGGTTTGCATGTTCAGCAACCCCAGTTCCAAAGGTCCTTGCTTGCCTGTCAGCTTCATGCCTGCCCAGATGGGAATCTGCTCCCGGCTATCGGAAAGGCCGATGCGGCGGCTGTGAAATAGAAGCAGGTCGGTTACCGTACCAAAGCGGCTTCCGGTTCCAAATTGAAATATTCCCGAACCTTCCTGAAAGAATTCGCGCTTCTCCGGGAAAAACAAGTTGAAGCGAGTCAAATTGACCTGGGCTTGATCCACTTCAGCTTGTGCAAAGTCCGGATTTACCGTCATGTCCAGCGCGAGTTGAGGAGTCAGCAGGAGCTTGGCATCCTCGATTCCAACGTGCCCCAACCAATTACTGCGGACCTGGTTACTCGATGGGTGTTGTGCAAGGCTGCCAGCCAGATACGGTTTCACACGGAATCGCAACCCTTTTATTCCTTCCAGTCCCTCCAGATGACCGCCACCCGAAATGCGGGTGAGCGTATAACCCCGCTGAAATCCAGACCAGAATGAGTCCTCGCTCTTGCGCATGATCGTGCGGTGAAAATTGATTCCCCAGGTCTGTTGTGCGCCCTCGGGAAACCGCATCGCGGTGAATGGAATCCTCATTTCGGCAAACCAGCCTTCGGAGGTGATGGTGGCCCGGGCGTCCCATTTCTCGTCCCAGTTGTCGTTGACGATAAGACCTTCATCGGTTACTGATTGATCGCGGATCGTGCCCAATGGATTCACCCGGAAGCGATACCCGTTGCGGTGATTATGAAATGTGTCAATCATGATTTCAAAGATGTCGTCGCCCTCCATTTCGGCGTCGTAACGCAGTTCGGTGGCGACGATCGCTTTGGAATCGGAATCGTAGCAGTAGATGCCGAAGTAAAGGTAGTTTGTATCGAAGAGAATCCGCACCTCCGTGTGCTCGGTCGATGGCTCGCCCATCTTTGGATCGCGTTGAATGATTTCCGTGACGGGAGGAGCCGAGGCCCAAGCTGGTTCATCCATTTTGCCGTCTAGAATGATGGGAGCGGGGGTTCTCACAGCATGGGCCGTAGGACTGGGAAGGGAATGCCCGGGACTATAGGGTCCGCCTGGACTCTGAGCCCAGGTGTTCCAAGAAACCGACAGCAAGAAAGTGAGTGTACCTAATAGGCTGAATGATAATTGGCTTGAGCATGTGTAAGACTTAATTCGACCCAATTGATTTCCGTCCCTTTTCCTCATATCTGGAGCCGGTTATTCCTGCCGCCCGGCAGCTGGAATTCCGCATTGTCTTGTGTTCGACCGAGCACAAAAATAAGCCTCCTCAGCAGAATTTGTGGGTTGATTTCGGTACCGGGAGCAGCCATTCCCAGGTGTGGGAGTTATCTCGCTGATTTCACGGTATAAACTGGTTTTGGCGACGCACAGAATGAGATTGTCCCTCCCTTCAGTCGGCACAAATAAACCGGCACGGGCAGTACCAACTCTTTGTTCTTTTTACCGACTCTTTAGAGCGGCGCGACAGGTTTGTCGTACCCGGTCAACTCCAGATAGCCGATACCTGAAATGTCTTTTCCAATAATCGTGCCCCGATAATCGACCGACCCTTCCCAGTAATTGGGAAAGACTTCATTCCGGCTGAGCACTTCCTGTCGTGGCAGCCGGGTCGTGGCAGTGAGACGGATCCCAATGTTGGGAACATGAATTTGCCAGGTTAAAGGATACCTTGCGCCGGTCTGCGGACTTGTCCAGTCATTAGACGGGATCAGCGCAAAGTCTTCTGCAGACAAGGGGAGACCCCGGCCAGTCTTATCGATAAAAGTTCCAGCTGAATAAGGGTCCACGCTTCCGTCGCGGCGGCGCAGACGAAACAGCATTAACTCCGTTTCATTTTCGAGTTGAATGCAGAACCAATCCCATCCCACCTGGTCGGGGTTCAGTTGATGCGTGAAAAACTCGTGGTCCATCCAGGACAGTCCGTCCACCGGGAAACGCCGACCCTGGTAGAGGAGCGTTCCAGAAGCTCGTATTCGGGTGACTGATATATAGTGTGATGCGCGGCCTACCCCGGACGCCTTCTGGCTGATTCCCTTCACTCCGTGAATCACCGGGGGCTTACGTGCATCGAGCGTCAGATCGAGCGAGTATGCATCGTCCACGCTGCGAAGTAATTTCGGGCCGGCCTGCCAATTTCCATTCCAGACCACACCTCGCCGCAAATCGGCTCCGGCCAATCCGGGACCGCTGCGATTCAGCCGCTGCCCATGAAGGAATTTGCCTTCCTGCAGATCGCTAAGCGCATTTTGCGCAAACCAGATGGGATCGGGAGACCAGATAGTGGAGGACGCTTCATTCGCTTTGGCCTGCCGGAAGAAGGTTAACTGAAATCCAAAGCGGCGGTTCCCTGATTCCAGATTGCCGGTATAGTACCACCATTCTGTCTGGAAATCAGGGTGAGCGAAATAGTCGCGCGGGAATTCGTAACGATATCCGGGCAGAGCCACCGCGAACGGCAGAGCCATCGCCAGAAATTCGCGCCGGGCGATCCTATTCTTCATGGATCACCTCGATGGGTTTCAAGCGTAAGGCGGCGCGCACAGGCCAGAGCCCGGCCAAAATTGTCGCAACCCATATTCCTGTCAGCGCGGAAAACAGCAGTACCACCGGCCAGTGGAATTGGATGGTCCAACCGAATGACTGCTCGTTGATCACGTAAATCAGCAGGAGCGAGAGAAGGCTTCCCAAGAAAAATCCCAGCAAAGTTCCCAGAAGACCCAAAATGCCAGCCTCACACAAAATCAGCCTTTTGATCTGGACGCGGGAAGCGCCTAAAAAGCGCAGCAGCCCCAGCTCCCGGCGGCGGTCTATTACCATGGCCATCAGCGCCCCGGCTACGCCGAGGACGGCGATTAAAATCGCCACGGCCTCCAGTGCCCAGGTAATGGCGAACGTCCGGTCAAACACTTGCAAACCTTCTTCCCGCAACGACCGGTTGGTAGAGATGAAAACCTCATGCCCAGCCAGCGCCCTCTCCACCTCCGCACGCGCCGCTGCTAGATCGCCCGGCTTCATATACAACGCCACGTTGGTAACAGCGGGGTCCGGAAGAGCGCGCAGCAGGGTGGCGCGGTCGGTGAGGATGGTGCCTCGCTCGCTGGCGTAGTCATGATAGACACCGGCCACCTCCAGGGTGATCGTCCCACCGCCCACGGCGAGTGCGAGACGGTCGCCCACGCGCACTCCATATTTGTTCGAGAGCGGTTCGCTTACAACGCAGTAGTCTCCCTCCAATAGTCGGCCGAGAATCTGCTCTCGGTCGCCGCGCAGGAATTGCAGTCGCCCGTGCCGGCGAAGGACGGTCATGTCCGCTCCTCCAAACTGTACCGGTATACCCCGGAAGCGAATTTCGTAGAGGCGCAACCGCTCCACCGCCTCCACCGAAGGCACTTGCTTGAGCAACTCCGGCACGCCGGGCGCGAGCGTGGGGAGCACTCCGGCTCCCCCCGCCGATGCCGGACGAATGTATAAATCCGCTCGTAGTTGGTTGCCCATCCACTCGGCCAGGGTTTCCCGAAAGCTTCCAACCATGATACCCACGCTCACCATCATCGCTACTGCCGTGGCTAATGCGGCGGTAAGGATTGAAGAGCGCAACAAAGACCCGCGCACTGAGCGCGCCGCGAGCATTGCCTCAATGCCCAATATTCTGCCGGCCGCAAATGAGATAGCAGGGGCCAGAGCCTGCACCAGCGCAGGGATAGCCAGAGCAGTCGCGATTATTAGTGAGAACGCCGCGAGGTAACCGAATAACGGGCGGCCATAAACCGATCCCTGCAGGGAAGCCACCCACGCGATCACAGCTGCCACTATACTGAATCCTAGATTACGGCTGGTTCGCACTCGAAACTGATGCTCGCGCCTCCCACGAGCCATTGCCTCGACGGGCGCAACTCTCGCCGCTTCTTTCGCTGGAATCCACGCGGCGAGAACGGACATGCCTATGCCCACAAGCAGCGCCTCAAGCCAAATCCACGGCGTAAGTTGGATCTCGCCTGGCGCGGAAGAAACGTAAAGTGCTTGCACCGTCGCGCCCAGGGTTTTCACCGCGCCTTCCGCCAGCAGGCGGCCCGCCGGCAGGCCCAGGAATGAACCGAGCGCGCCAAACATGACGGCCTCGGCAAGGAATAATCCCATGACTTGTTTGTCTGTGGCCCCGACGGCGCGCAACACGCCGATTTCCGTCCGCCGCCGAACTACGGAGACGGCGATGGAGTTATAAATTAGAAATGCTCCCACCACCATTGCGATGTAACTCAGCACGCGCAAATTCCAGCGGAAGGCAGTTAACATTTTGCGGTTTGCTTCGGTGTCAGCTCCCGCGGGACTTATCTCGACGGACTCTGGCAGTGCATGGCGCAAGATCCCGGACCAATCGTCGGACGACTCGTGCGGCACTTGCACTTCTATGCGATCGAGCAGCCCCTTGCGCCCCGTGGCTGCCTGCGCCTCTCCTATGTCGAGTATCAGAAAGGGATCCTCGCCTGGGACACTACCTCGCACGGTGTACGTTCGTTCGCGGTCATTGACGATGATCCGAAGCGGCGCGTCCTTACGGCATTTAAGGGCTTCGCTGCAGACGATTGTCTGTGAAAATGCCCCCGGATCCCCGAATCCAAGCATGCCCGTTTCCAATGACTCGGCGATCAGATCAATTCCGAAGAGAGCGACGGTACGGCCGTTTTCGGCCAACCGGGCGTAAGCTTCGATGCGAGGAGTGAAACGTAAAGGGTATGGAAGTTGAACCAGTTTGCCGAGCCAGTTCTGATCCAGACCTCCGGCGGCTCTGATCTCAATGCTGGCATTACCCTGCAGTGTCTCCATAGAACTGCGAAAGGAGCCTGCCGCTGCATCTCCTGCAAGACGGATTGCCACCACCACCGCTACTCCGAGCGCCACCGACACTACAGTGAGCGAAGTGCGCAGCGGTTCAGACGATAGCGGCCTAAGAATCAGCTGCCTGAATAGAGCGAAGGCGGCGGTCATGGTCTCTCGTCCGCCTCCACGTGGCCATCCTTGAGCCGGACGACGCGGTCGCAGTACGCGGCCGACTCCCTGCTATGAGTGGCCATCAGCACCGTGGCGCCGCGCTCGACCGCCACACGCTTGAGCAGTCCCAGCATAATTTCCCCCGTTTCAGTGTCCAGATTACCTATGGGCTCGTCGGCCAGCAACAGCTTTGGGGAATGCACCAGCGCCCGCGCAATAGCCACGCGTTGCATCTGACCGCCGGAAAGCTGATGAGGCAGTCGCTCATCCAGATCCGCGATCTCCACCCAGTTCAACACCTCGCGAGCCCTTTGACGGGCATCGCGGCACCCCGCCAACAGAAGCGGAAGTTGCACGTTTTCAGCGGCGGTTAATGTGGGTAGCAATTGGAAGAATTGGAAGACGAATCCGATTTCGGTTCGCCGGAGCAGGGTCAGCGCGGAGTCGTCCAGGCCGGAAGTGGACACATCTCCGAGCAGGACGCGCCCCTGGGTGGGAAAGTCCATCGCACCGCAAAGATTCAGCAGGGTGGATTTGCCGCAACCGCTGCGCCCCACTAGGGCGATGAAGGAGGAAATGTTAAAAGTCAAGGTAATATCGCGTAGGGCCACGACGTCGGCGCCACCAGAATGGTAGGTCTTTCCCGCGCTTTCAAGTCGAAGATACTCCATGCTTAAACAATATGTCGAACCGGCCTGCCAAAGGAAGCGTTTCTTGATGGAAGGTCTTGAAGAAAGACGCGCTATCAATCGCCTAATAAGCTTGCGGGGTACTTTCCCAATAGTCGAACAGATTCGGCTTGGTGTCGCAGCAGGATATCCAACGCCGCCCGGCTTCAAACGGGTTCGGTCGCCTGCTCAATGGTTGGCTAGCGACACTGCGGAAACTGACCTTGCACAAGACCGAAAAGACGATTACCCGTGAAAAGCCGCCTAGGGTTTGGTAATCGCTCCAGCGCGGGGTGCCGCTCAGTGGACGCAAAACGCCCTACCCGTATACTGAGACTGAACGTCTACGCAGACTGGCAGCCAAGTTGTATTCGTGATTAACTGAAAGGCAAGCCCGTGGTGGTGGGCGGGCGTCCCAACGAGCGCGGTGTGGTGGCCGGGTTCTCACCGGGTTTCGTGGAACTCTACCAGGTCAACGTGCAGGTGCCAGCGGGTTCGCCTTCGGGCGATGCCATTCCGCTGGCATTCAGCATCGGCGGGGGTAACGTCCAATACCGTCACCATCGCGGTGGTTTTTTCAGGCCAGAACGTTGCGATGAATTTGGTCAACGCCCTATCGGAACTCATTCAGTTCGTAGAGCCACTAGCGGATCAATTCGCGTCGCGCGACGAGCCGGTATATAGCAGGCAAGTGCTGCCACTACGAGTAAGAGCACAGCAACGAGCGCGAATGTAGCCGAGTCCGTAGCACTGATGCCATATAGCAGGCTGGCCATAACACGTGTTACACCGAACGACGCTGCCAGACCGATCATCACGCCAATGCCGGCCAGTCTGATCCCTCTTCCACCAACAAGCCTCACAATGGCGTTGTGCTCAGCTCCGAGCGCCATGCGAATACCGATCTCTTGTGTGCGTTGGTTTACAGAGTTCGCCATGACCGCGTAGATCCCTACCGACGCCAGCAGCAAGCCAATCATGGCAAATACAAGAAACAGAGAACCAAATAGACGGCTTTCAGTCCGCGACAGGGCAAAGTATTCGGGTAACGTCAGGACATCGCTGATTGTGACGTCCGGGTTCACGCGCTGAATCATTGCCCGCGCCGGCGCTATCAACGTGTGAGCGTCACCACCGCGAGCCAGTGCTAACACTACAATGTATCGTTGTGGAGGAGCCTGCCGAAACGGAATATAAACCATGGAATCTATTTCGGGTTTGCTCGGCGACCGGACCGATCTCTGCGCAACATCCGGCGCAACTCCCACGACAGTTAGCCAACGATTTTCCTTTGGCTGGTCTCCCGGAAGCACCTGCTGCATCGTGATGCGAAGCCGCTTGCCGATCGGATTCTCGCCGGGCCAATACTTGCTCGCCAACCGATTATTTACAATCGCCACCGGAGGTGCTTGCGTACCGTCACTCTCCGAAAAGTACCGGCCCCGCAGCAATGGCATGCCCAACACGCGAAAGTATTCCGGGCTGATGACGATTCCATCGACTGCCGGCAACTGTTTCGGATCTGTTATCGGGTGTCCTTCCAGCTCCAGCGTCCAGTCGTAAGACCAACTTAAGGGAAGGTCTGTACCCAGAGCTACGGTATCCGCGCCGCCGATGGTGGGAAGCTCCGGCTGCAGCCGGTTAAAAAAAGCGATGACGTCCTGCGGATTTTTCGGGTCGTTATATTTTGCCCCGAGCAGGTTAATCGTTAACGTAAGGACTTTGTTATTCTCCATGGTCGAAGACATTTCGTATTGCTTGAGAAAGCTTCGAATCATCAGGCCGGCGCCGGTGAGCAATACCAGGGCTAAAGCAACTTCAGACACCACGAGCGAGCCGGCAAGCAGTGTTCTGCGGCCGCCTGCACTGCCTCGGGTACCGTCTTTGAGCGCTTGATTCAAATCCACCTTCGAGGCATGAAGCGCTGGAACCAGACCAAACAAAATGCTAGTCACCAGGCAGACGGCTGCCAGATACGTGAACACCCGATAATCCGGAGAAAAGTTGAACCAGTAGGGGAGCCGCCACTGTGGCGGAAATGCTCTCAGGAACAACCGCACACCCCAGACGGAAATCAGAAATCCGGCAAGGCCACCCAGCAAGCCGAGCAAAATGCTCTCGATGAGCAACTGCTGGACAATGCGGACGCGACCGGCACCTAGAGCGGAGCGAATAGCGACCTCTCTGGTTCGAGTTAGTGACCTGGAGAGGAGCAGGTTCGCGACATTGGCGCAAGCAATCAACAGCACGAACGCGACTGCTCCCAACAATGCGAGCAGCAACAGCCGCGTTGAGCTGCTCAAAAACGTTTCGTTGTAACTCTGTACGACAGCACCGATGCCGTTGTTTTTGTCCGGGTACTGCTGTTGCAGTCGCTTCGCGAGCAGGACGACTTCCGATTGCGCTTGAGCGAGCGTCACGCCGTCCGCGAGGCGTCCGAAAACGGGATAACCTCGCATATCCCGCGTGTTCCGGAAGGTCTGGTTGAGCCGGATCGGGAACCAGAGGACTGCTTCGTACGGGAACTTCATTCCCTGCGGCATGACTCCTACTATGGTCTTTGAGTCTTCATTGATCCGGATTGTCTTCCCTAGAATATTCGGATCGCCTGCGTATCGGTTCTGCCACAGAGTGTATCCGATAATCGCAACCGAAGGCGCGCCCGGCACATCATCCTTTGGTAGAAAGTCACGTCCCAATATTGGCCTCACACCTAAAAGCGAAAACGCGTTCCATGACATACGGGCGCCGGGCTGCTGTTCCGGTGCGCGGTCGGGATCGCTGATCGTCATCTGATAAAATGTAAACAAGGAGAGTCCCTTGAACGATTTGGCTTGCGACTGGAAATCCGCGAAATCCGGAAACGACATGCCGACGCGTTCCTGCTTCTTCGCGAGATTGTTGTTCCAGACGGCAACGATCTGCTCGGGGCGTTCGACCGGAAGATTCGCCAACAGGACCGCATTGACAATCGTAAACACGGTCGTGTTGGCTCCGATTCCGAGCGCCAACGTGAGCACCACGACGATGGCGAAACCACGATTCTTCAACAGAAGCCGGGCTGCGAATTTCAGATCGTGAAAAAACGAGTTCATTTTTCACCCCATTCCAGGGTACGGTAAGATCTCTGCGCTCCCGCTGCCGCAAGGCGGCAAAGGGTAACCGAGTCGATCCAACGGGTAACCGATTCGATCATCGATACGCGAACCGCCACCGCTCAACCAATCTAGTTCGGCGCCATCGCGACGACCCCATCGGCAATACGTCCGTCGAATAAGTGCACGATCCGATTTGCATGGGAAGAGTAGCGGGCATCATGCGTCACCATGCATATGGTGGCGCCTGCTTTGTGCAGCTCACTTAACAGCTCCATGACAGCCTCGCCGTTGCGGGAATCCAGATTTCCGGTGGGCTCGTCGGCCAGCAGTATGAGAGGCTGTCCCGCGATGGCACGCGCCACGGCGACGCGTTGCTGCTCACCGCCCGAGAGCTGCGTCGGGAAGTGTTTTGCGCGATGAGCCATGCTCACCTTTTCGAGAGACTCCATCACGCGCTGCCGCCGTTCGCTTTCCGGCATTCCCCGGTAGGTTAGCGGCAATGCGACATTTTCGTAGACGGTGAGGTCGCCAATCAAATTGAAATTCTGAAAGATGAACCCGATCTCGCGGTTGCGGATGCGTACCCGTTTCGAATGCTTCAGCGTGTCCACTCGTTCACCGTTCAACCAATAGTGGCCATTGCTCGGCGAATCGAGCAGCCCGACAATCGCAAGAAGTGTGGACTTCCCACACCCGGACGGACCGGAGATAGAGACGTATTCACCACGGTGAATGTCCAAATGGATCTGGTCCAAAGCATGTGTTTCAACTTCGTCGGTGAGAAACACCTTGGTGATGCTTTCCAATCGAATGAGCGGCGGTGCGGCTGTGGCCATAGAATCTCCTCAAAAGCTATGCTTCAGTTTGCGATCAGTTCAACCGTACGCGATCGAAAGTGTCCCAGGCAGACATATCGGAAATGATGACCTGATCTCCTTCTTTCAGACCTCCCAGAATCTCCACGTTGCTCACCGAGCTCCGGCCGCACTGGACTTGTACGCGAGATGCCCTGCCAGTGACCGGGTCAAATTTGTAAAGCTTTACCGTACCCTTCTCTTGGCCAAGCGACGGGCGGCCCACGTAGAGAACATTTTCGAGCCGCTCTAGCTCCACCGTGCCGTCTACGCTTAAATCCTGCCTCGATCCCTCCGGAAGCGTGCCGGTCATGGTCACGTCAATCGTCACAAAGCCTTCTTGAACCGCCGGGTCAATGCGGACAACTCGACCCTGTGCGATTCCGTTGTGGGTGTCTATCGCCGCGCTCTGGCCTAACTGAATGTCCTTGGCCTGAGTCTCCGCGATTTTGATCTCAGCCTTCAGCCGGTGGGGATTTGCGACTCTGGCCAGGTTCGTTCCGGGCGTCACCTGCTGGCCCTCCTCCACTTGCATGACGGCGAGAACTCCGTCTGTCCCTGCTTTGACGTGCAGCGCTTCGAGCTCCTTCTCTTTGAGCTTAGCCAGTGCGCGATATTGATCCACTCGCGTGGATTGTGCGGCAAGCTGCGCTAGCACGGCTTCACTGTTGATTTCAAGCCGCTGCTTCTCGATGTCATATCGCTGTGTCAGCTCTTGAGCTTTGCCCTCGGAGACTTTCAATTGCAAGTCGGCGATGAGTCCATCCTTGGAGAGTTCTCGGTTAAGCCGCTGTTCCAGTATCGACTGGTTGTAATCTGCCTCGATCGTCGCCAGCGACGCCTTTTGGTCGAGCGTCTCCTTCTGCAACCGAACGCGCAGGCTGGTGTAGTCGGCCTCCGCGGCTTTCACCTGCATCTGCGCATCAATCGCCTCGCGCTCGAGCTCCGGGTTGCTCAACTCCAGCAATTCCGATTGCGGTTTCACCACGCTGCCCGGCTGGAGAACGATGCGTTCTACGCGGCCTTGCGTCAGAGCGGGAATCCAGTGCATCTCTTCCGGCACCAGTTTCCCGTACCCGCGAACCTCGCGCAGCATCGAACCGCGCCTTACAGTGTCAATGACTACCGAGCTGCGTTCTACCGGAGGGTCAGCCGGCTTCAGCCGCGACACACCTAATGTCCCGAGAGCCAGCACTGAAATCGCGAGACCAACGTAGATGCCGCGCCGAACCCAACGCTTGGAGCGATTTGGTTGTCGTGGTATGTCCATATCACACCATGTTCTATAGACGTAATCGCGCTATGAATGGTTAACAGCGGAGTTATTCACCTCGCAGTGCCAGCATCGGATCAACACGCGCTGCCCGGCGCGGGAAGATAGCTTGCGAAACACGCATTGATTCGTGTCTCGTATGTGATTACAGAAACACCATCCGCCATCCAAGGATTCAGAACCTCATGTCGGTTCTGAAAACCTGGCAAAAGAAGTAATAAATCTATCCTGCAGCCGCGGTGTTGCTGATCTTTAGTCAAGAAAAAAAGGCCGCCTCACTGAAGGCGGCCCCTTAGAACTTACCTGGAAACCACCTTCACATGCGGCGATACTCCCAATTTCGGATCGGCGTGCCCGCCGACGTCATGACAGCCACTAGTGAGTGAAGGTTGAACATGGAATGTATCCAGCAATATTGAAGGTGTAGTATCGTAGTAAGCGCACGCGATTGTCAAGCACAAAAGTGACGCGTGTATCGCGCACAAAAGTAACGCTGCTAATGATAAACGTCTCACAAGAAAAGGTACTAAAAATCGTCCTAATCAGGGCTGCGTAACTGGATTTGGCGGCCCGAAATTCGCGTCGTACCCACTGAGTTCCTGGCTACGTAATCAGCGCCAAGGCGCTCGAATACTACGGGAACCGATACCGCCGCTCTTGCGCCTGGAAGGCAAATTTGGACGACCAGCGCGAGCCACGCCGCCGCAAACTCCGAACAAACTCCTGAACAAACTCCTTGACAACGGGACTGCTTCGTGATACTAACGCTAACAATCACTTCGACAAAGGCGACGAGTTCGTGGTTACGACGTTGCCAACCGAGCGTAACGGGAAGTAAAGGGGTCAATCGCGCCGGACTGCCCGAGTGTGCAAGGGGTCGCGCGACAGGCGGGAAGAAAGGACCAAAGCACCGCTTACGATTACGCTAATACCAATCACATAAATCGGCACATCTGCTGTCATTGCTCAATTACGTACTGCAACCATTCGCGGCGTGGACAAAAGCGACGTCGCCGTGCGTGGCGCACCTGACCTTCACCAATCTGGAGAGAAGACAGGTAAGCGTTACCAAAACTTGAGAGCAAAGATCATTCCAGCTTGGCATATGGGAGGAAATGGCCATGAGAAGAGAATTCGCATTTTTAGCGCTGGTAATTCTATCGGTTGCATTGGCGGTTCATGCACAAGTAACCACGGGAGCCATATCGGGGACGGTTAAGGACGCTACCGGCGCTGTGGTGCCTGACGCAACGGTGGTGCTCCTCAATGAAGACACCGGCATTTCCCGGACCGTTCCGACGGACACGGAGGGACGCTATTCGGCTTCCTCCTTAAGCCTCGGCAGGTACCGGGTGACGGCCAGCCGGGAAGGTTTTCAGACCGGGACCCGCAGCGGCATCGACCTCACGTTGGGGCGAAACGCCGTGGTGGACTTTGAACTGGCGGTCGGCGCCGTCGCCCAGACGGTGGAGGTGACCGGGGAAGCCGCTCTGGTGCAGACCACGGATTCCACCGTAGGCTATCTGGTAGAGGATCGCACCATCCGGGAGCTGCCGCTCAACGGGCGGGACATCACCCAACTCATTTTCTTGAATCCTGGGGTGACCGCTCCTCCCAACTCCAATACGACCAAAGCCTTTGCTGGATATGGCCCCAAAATTAGCATTTCGGGATTTCGCAGCGACCATAACGCTTACCTGCTGGACGGCAGCTATCTCAATGACTTCCAGAACAATCTTCCGTCCAGCCCCGGTGGCGCCATGCTGGGCGTGGAAACAGTGCGCGAATTCCAGGTGCTGACCACCTCTTACAGTGCCCAGTATGGACGGGCGCTCGGCGGTGTCTTTAGCGCTGTCTCCAAATCCGGCACCAACGAACGGCACGGCAGCGCCTATGAGTATCTGCGCAACAGCGACCTGGACGCGCGCAACTTCTTTGACCGCAGGGTAAAGCCGGACGATCCGCGGTTGCCGGCGTTTCGGCGGAATCAATTTGGGGCCACTTTCAGTGGACCTATCAAGCGGGACAAATCCTTTTTCTTCGTGGCCTACGAAGGATTTCGAGAGTCGTTGGGCCTCAGCGTGTATTCTCTGGTGCCGGACCTGGATATGCGCCAGGGCATTCTGGCGGGAAGAACGGTTGGCGTGGCGCCGGTGATCGCTCCCTTTATGGCCCTGTATCCTCTGCCCACTCCACAGGGGAAGGTTTTTGGAGATGGCACTGCCGAATTCATCTTCGTGGATCCCCAACCGGCACACGATGACTTTGGGCAGGGGCGGTTCGATCATCAATTCTCGGAGGCGGACTCTTTCTTTGTCCGCTTTACGGCAGACCAGGCGCAGAGCTCCTACTCATCGGCCCTCCCCGAATCCCGGGTCGGAAAGAACCAGAGGGCGCGCCTGCTCACACTCTCGGAAACGCACATCCTTTCCCCTCGCGCGCTGGGCACCTTGCGTTTTTCCGTCAATCGGATCAATCCCTTTGACACCTCCGATTTTCCGAAGTACCCTCCCGCCATGTATTCGGTGCCGTCCACAGGGGTTCCTCCCACTATCAACCCTGGCAGCGGGATCGTCCGCAGTGGACCGACGTTCGATTTTCCCTTCCGAAGGTATCTCATTAATCGGTTCACTTTTCAAAACGACATGAGCCTGACCCTGGGAAGCCATTCGTTGAAGTATGGCGGGACGCTGGAGCGGCTGCAATTTAACCTGAATTTTCCGAGTAACATGATGGGGTCGTGGAGCTTTCGAAATTTGCAGAGTTTTCTCCAGGGCATTCCCAACCGTTATCAGGGCACCCCACCGGATTTGGGGAACGCCGTCCGTGGTTTTCGGCAGTGGATCCTGGCTTTATACTTCGAGGATGGCTGGCAGGTCACTCCCCGGCTGACCTTGAACGTGGGCTTGCGCTGGGATCCCTATACGGTTCCTACGGAAGCGCAGGGGAAGATCGCCAACCTGCGTCATATCACGGACCCGGAACCCACCGTGGGAGGTCCTTACTGGCGCAATAAATCCTGGAGAGACTTCGGTCCGCGATTAGGTTTTGCCTGGACTCCGTTCGAGGGAGGGAAGACCTCTGTGCGCGGCGGAACCGGGCTCTACTATATTCCCAACGGCCCCTATGTCTATCGCAGTCCGTCCGTAAGGAATATTCCATTCAACGCGGATACGGATATCGCCGATCCGCGGCGTTTTCCGGATGCGTACGCGGCGATCGCCGCTGCTAGGGCGGCCGGCGAGGCGACCAGTCAAGCCGAGAATATTTCTTTTGACAATTTCAAAACCGCGCGGGCGTTGCAGTACAACCTGAGCGTGCAACAACAAATGGGCGCCAGCACCGTGCTCATGATCGGCTATGTGGGGAGTCGCGGAATTAACCTTGCTTCCGAGGGTAGTTGGAACCAGACGCCGCCCTTCTTCAACGGGGTTTCGCTGGAAGTCCCCCGCGACGCCCGCAAGATCAATCCAAACTTTGCGGGAATCTTTTATGTCAGCACACGGATCAATTCGTGGTACAACGGCATGACTCTTTCGCTGCAGCGGAGATTTTCCAAGGGCCTCCAGACAGCGGTTTCCTACACTTTTTCCCGAGCCATTGCTGAAGCCGATTCCGTCGGAAATGACCGAACCGGTTCCGGAGGCGATAATACCCGCGACGTGTATTTCCTGAAGGCAGGGAAGGCATTGAGCAGCTTTAGCCAGAAAAACGTGCTGCGGGTGAACTATTCCTACGACCTGCCATTGGGAGGCGGCCTAAAAGGGATAAGCGGCCACCTGCTTTCCGGGTGGCAACTGACAGGGATTGTTTCCGCTCAGAGCGGACAACCCTTTGCGGTAGCCGGTGGAGGGAACCTGCCCGCTGCCTTGCAGGCCTTGGATTTAGAGGGCTATACGCGCCTCCCTAACGCGGACCAAACGTTCCAGTATTCCGATATCATCCGAGGAGGCCCGGAACAGTATTTCAATCCCCTGGCTTTCACGCTCGCCGCGCCATACGAATTGGGGAATGTGGGACGAAATACCCTCATCGGACCGGGCTTGGCGAAGTGGGATGCCGGGATAACAAAGAACACCGCCTTGAGTGAGCGGTGGCGTTTGCAATTCCGTGCGGAGTTTTTCAACCTGACGAATCGCGTCAATTTTGCCCGCCCCAGCAGCAGCATTTTCGGTGCCAGCGGCAGCCGCCAGGGAAGCGCGGGGAGGATCACGAGCACGGTGACTACCCCGCGACAGATTCAGTTTGGCTTGAAGCTGACCTTCTAACCCGGCAGGCTGGGTGGAAGCGAGGGGCAAAAGCGAATCCAAATTCGGAGCGAGAAAACGCTCCGGCTTGTTTCCTGAAGCCAAGGTACAACGCGCTATCGTCTCGGAAGATGTGAACCTGAACCCTCTTTAAGAATAGCCGTTAATAATACAAGGCCGCAAAGCACGCAAGAAGTTGCCAGGGGTACAGACTGTCGGCGTTTCTTGATTGAGTATACAGCGGGAGGTGGAAATGCAGGCGCAAGAGATTCGGCCCGACGAAACGTTTGATCTGATCGTGGTGGGAGCAGGGCTGGGAGGGTCCATTCTGTCCTCCCGAATCGCCCAATTTGGAGTCAATCCGCGGAATGGAGAAAAGCTCAAGATCGCGTTGTTTGAACAGGGACCCTATCTTCTGAAGGGAGATCCCGTCCGCGGCTATGGGACTCCCGACCGCCGGGCGAAGTTAGACAATATAAACGGTGAGGTCGCCAGAATCGGGGAGTTGGTGGGGGGAGCGATGACGCATGCGGGGCTGATTTCCTACCCGCCCATGCCGATTGACTTTGTCCAGTATCGGGAGGCGACCGGAGTCGACTGGACATGGGAAAAGTTCAATCTCGCCATCGCCGAAATGTGGGAGATGTGGCACCCCTATCCGGAGCCGGATGCGATCCGCACGCCGGGGCAACAACGCTTCCGCGAGGCAGCTTTGAAAATGGGACTCGATGTCCATGAAGCGGGCATCGCCAAGCTGAATTGTCCTCGTTGCGGCTGCTGCAACGGCCATATCTGCAAGTACGACGCCAAGAGCTCCCCCTTGGTGACTTATATACCCATTGCGGAGCGCGAAGGGGTTCGAATTATTCCGGAGGCGCTAGTACAAAAGGTGGCGATCGAGAAACAGGGAAGCAGGCCGGTTGCCACGGGGGTAATTTATAAATACCACGGAGAGCTGCGCCGGGCGCTGGCTGGCAAAACAATCCTCTGTTGCAGCATGGAAGGCACGCCCCGTTTACTGTACCAGTCGGGCTATGGTCCCCGGGAAAAAGTGCAGGGGGAACTGGTGGCGGAGAATCGCAATGTGGGGGCGAACCGCAGTGGCTCCCTCGCGGCCCCTCACATCGAGGCTTACTTTGGCGAACCGATCAAGCATTCCGACATCAGCGTGCATTGCGTCTACTACACGGTGAAGAGCCTCGGTCCGGGCGGATACAACCAATTGATGATTCGGGAAAATCTGGGATGCCGTGAGGGAAGCTACACATTCCCGACCGACCTCGCCTTGGCTCGATTGGCGCCGGAGTTTGGACGCGAGCACAAACAGTTCATGAAGGACTCCCTGACGCATTGGGGCTTTCTTTCGCCCGAGGTCTGTAAGAACCAGGTGCGGCCCAAGTTAGGGGAGGAGGTGCTACTGACCCGCGCATCGCTCGAAAAGAATCAGCCCAGGATCATGGAGGGGCTCCGGGAGGGGCAGGAAATGGCGTATAAGATTCTCAAGGACATGGGAGCGAAAAAGATCGTTGGCCATGAGAGTCTTCCCGAACGCTTTAACCTGGGGTTCGCCACTTCCACGTGCCGGGCGGGAGCCAGCGCGGAAAATTCCGTGGTCAATTCCGACTTTGAATGCCACGACATCGACAACCTGTACGTTTGTGACCGGAGCGTACCGCCGTGCCAGGCCACCGCAAATGTCAGTATGCCCATCGCGGCAATCACAAACTATGCCTGGCGCCGGATGGTTGCCAAGCACTTCTCGCGCGTATAGACGGAGTTCTCTCTAGAGGGGAAATGGATTCAAAGAAGTTTAGGACCTTGTGCATATTTGATAGATAGGGAGGGAGAGATGCCGGAAAACTATGATGTGGTGATTGTCGGGGCCGGACCCGGCGGAAGTGTCCTGGCCGCACGCCTCGCGGAGCGTGGAGTGAACCCGCGGAATGGAGAGAAGCTCCGAATTGCGCTCATGGATATGGGTCCCTATTCGAAAGGGGAACCTCGCCCCGGCTATGGAATTCCCCTGCGGAGGCAGGCCTACGTCAATATTCCGGATCGGGACGATATTCTGGCGATGGGATCGACGCCCTGGGGCACTTGTTCCGGAATCGGAGGACAGCAACTTCACTGGGGAGGACTCACGATCATTCCGTCCGAAGAGGATCACGAGGATTGGGTTCGGGAAACCGGGGTCGACTGGACTTATGACAAATTGACGGACGCCCGGAAGGAGGCCATCGAGATGTACGGCATCTCCGAGGACCCGGACGAGGTGGCGGCCCCTGGTTCATTGAAGTTTCGTGACGTGGCCACGAAGATGGGCTACCAGGTCCTGAAAGGCAAAAGACCTGCCGTGAACTGCATCGGATGTGGGTATTGCACCACGAGGGGATGCAAGTACGATTCCAAGAGTGATCCCCTGGTTCGGTACATCCCGATTGCGGAGAAGCATGGCGTGGAGATCATGCCGCTGACCATGGTGGAGAAGGTCATCATTGAGAAGAAAGGCGCCGCGGCCGTGGCGAAAGGGGTGGTTTACACTCGGAACGGCAAGACCGAGCAAGCCAATGCCGACTACGTCATTGTGTCGGGCGGGCCGGGCACGCCGAGGCTGCTATTCAAAAGCGGCTACGGACCCAGGGACAAGGTCCCGAACTTGATTGTGGAGAACCCGAACCTCGGCAAAATCAATAGCATCCATCCGCTGAAGAATGTATATGCCGTTTTCGACGAGCCGGTCAGGAACCCCGATTTCGGCTCCGCCTTTGGCAGATATTATTTTTGGGGCAGAGGCGCGCAAGGATACACGAACCTTTTGATCGGAGATCTCTTTTCATTCTCAGTCGGCAGCACGGCGTCCCTTACCGGGATGGCGCTGAACGCCGTGGCCCCCGACTTTGGCAGAGCCCACAAGGAATTCATGAAAAAACCGCTTCACTTCGGCTGCCTGCGCAGTGGCGTCGAGCGGGTGCGGGACGCCTCGGGAAAGCTGATCACGGATCCGCAGCACCCGGAAGTCGTCAAGCGTATGCGAGAAGCCAGAGAAATCGCCAACGAGGTACTGCTCAAAATGGGGGCCAAGAGGACGGATCTAAAAAGCGGTACCGGCGCCGAACCGATGGCGGGCGGCGATTCGGCGTCTCCGCCCGATGTTGGCAGCGGGATTTCCCGAGCGGGATCGGACCGGAGCAATTCCGTCATCAACTCCGATTTTGAATGTCACGACGTCGAAAATCTTTTCATTTGCGATGGCGGTGTTTTCCCGTCCATGCCGGGCGTATTCGGACAAGGAGGAAGCACCATTGTCATGCTGGCCTGCCATGCCTGGCGGCGCATCGTGGCCAAGCACTTCTCCCGCGCTTAGCGCGGACGAGTGGAACATCAAGCTCGGTATAGTTTGTCAGCGGACCGAGTATTGCATGTTTCTTGACGGTGTAAACCGAGGGAGGTGGAAATGCAGGCGCAAGAGATTCGGCCCGACGAAACGTTTGACCTGATCGTGGTGGGTGCGGGGCTGGGAGGTTCCATTACGTCTGCCCGCATCGCCCAGTTCGGCGTCAATTCCCGGAACGGGGAAAAGCTTAAAGTCGCGCTCTTTGAACAGGGTCCCTACCTTTTGAAAGGCGATCCGGCTCGCGGCTATGGCTCACCCGAGCGCCGGGCGAAGCTGACGAATCTCGTCGATGAGGTCGGCAAGATCGGAGAGTTGGTCGGAGGAGCGATGACCCATGCAGGGCTGATCGAGTACCCAGTCGCGCCGATTGACTTCGTGCATCATCGGGAGGCCACCGGAGTCGATTGGACCTGGGAGAGCATGGGTCCGGCCATTGCGGAAATGCAGGCGATGTGGAGTCCCTACCCCGACCCCGAGGAGGTCCGCACACCGGGACAACAACGCTTTCGCAAGGCGGCCTTGGGGATGGGACTCGATGTCTACGAAGTGGGGCAGGCCAGGCTGAATTGCATCCATTGCGGCTGCTGCAACGGCCGCATCTGCAAGTATGACGCTAAGAGCACGCCGTTGGTGACCTATATTCCGATCGCGGAGCGGGAGGGGGTGCGGATCATCTCGAATTCGCACGTGGAAAAAGTGTTGATTGAGAAAAAGGGAAGCCGGCCGGTAGCGACAGGCGTCGTTTACAAGTTGAACGGCGAACTGCGCCGGGCACTGGCGGGCAAAGTAATCGTTAGTTGCGGTTCGGGCGCCACGCCGCGTTTGCTGTATGCGTCGGGCTACGGACCGCGGGGAAAAGTGCAGGGCGAGTTGCTGGCGGAGAATCGCAACGTGGGAGCGTCCCGGCCACTGAACGCCATCGTCGCTCCTCCTGTGGAGGCCTTATTTGACGTGCCGATCAAACATCCCGACATTGAGGTGCACTCGGTCTATTACGTGGAGCGGGGGTTCGGTCCCGGCGGATACAATCGGTTAATTCTTCGGGACGATTTTGGAGACCGCGAGGGAACGCGCACGTGGGCCTCCGATCTGGCGTTGAAAGGCGTGGCGCCGGCGTTTGGACGCGAGCACAAGCGCTACATGAAGAACGCCATGACGCAATGGGGTTATATCGGGATCGAGATTCATCGAGTCCAACTGGAGGGGGCCGGGATGCCTGTGGTGGAGGAGTCTCCGACTCCGCAAGCGGGATCCCCGGATGATGGAGGCGAGGGCGGCGGGACCGGAACGCAACCCCGGGATTGGTGGGCGAAGAATCAGCCGAAACTTTTTGAAGCCCTGCGGACGGGCCAGGAACTCGCCTACAAGATTCTCAAGGAAATGGGAGCGACAAAGATCACTGGACATGAACGTCTCCCCGAGCGAATCGGAGGGGGAGAAGGCTCGGCGTGCCGGGCCGGAGCTACCGCGGAGAATTCCGTGGTCAACTCCGACTTGGAATCCCATGATGTGGACAATCTTTTTATTTGCGATCAGAGCGTGCTGCCCTCGCTTCCCAGCAGGCATTACGCCATGCCCACCGCGGTAGTCGCCAATCATGCCTGGCGGCGCATCGTAGCCAAACACTTCTCGCGTGCATAGGCAGGAGGCGGCGACGGGACGTAAGAGACGAAACGATAGGAAATGAGAATTCGGATATGTTTCAATGGGAACGATCAATTCAGCAAAGGAACTTTTTTATAAGGAGAAACGCATGGAACCAGAGAATGTTTCGCGCAGGGACTTTTTGAAGACGGTGAGCGTGGCGGCGGCGACGGCAGCGGCAGTTGGTTCTGCTACGCCGCTGGCGGCGGCGCCCGCGGACCGCAAGGCCGTCGTGGCGGCACTAGGCGACACGCTGATCCCGAGCGATCCGGGCGACCCGGGCTATAAGGACCTGGAGGGGCACGGGATCACGGACGAAGTGCTGAAGGCGCTGCCGGGGGTCTCCGACGCCGATGCGGCGCTGTTCAACGATAAGGCCAAGGACAAGTTCGGTGGCAAGACATTCGTGGAGCTGAGTGAAGCGCAGCGAGGGGAATATCTGAAGTCGGTCATCGAGGGAGGAGCGTCGAGCGACGCGAAGGAACTCGAGACGCTGCGGCGGGTCTACCGGAACACGCGGCGGCGCGTGCTAACGCTCTATTACTCGAACTTTCCGGAAGACAAATGGCCGCGCGACAAGAACGGGATGCCGATTCTGAAGCCGGGAGACCTGCACCAGATCACCAACCCGAACACCAAGCAATTGGTAACGGGATGGGATCAGACGGGCTTCTTCGGGCCGCTGACGTGGGAAGAGGAAGAGCGGCGGCGGAACATGATGAAGAAAATCCACTGGCACGAAGGCTGGAGCCCGTTCGATTACCAGCCGGAAAAACCCAAGAAAGGCTAGGGCGAGAAAAGACTGGACAATTGATGGTTTTCTGGATGTGAAAGTTTGAAACTTTTGCTCCGAGGGCATTTTGTCTATGTAAGACGTAACTCATAACCACCCGGGTTTGCTATAAACTCAGGTCCAACGAGGATGCGATGCAAACGGAAGTAAGAGATCGATATGACGTGATCGTGGTCGGCGCAGGCGTGGGAGGCTGCATCGCCGCAGCCCGCATCGCCCAATTTGGAGTCAACCCTCGCACGGGCGAAAAATTGAAAGTGGCGTTGTTCGAATGGGGGCCCTATCACAAAGGCGATCCGAACCGCGGTTACGGAATTCCTAGCCGGCGCGCTTCCTTCGACGGAATGCCGAACGAACTCACTCGCCGTTATACGCTGCCGTGGGGAACGCTGGGTATGGTGGGAGGAGCGACGCAATGGGCGGGTATGATCGCCTTCCCTCCGACGCAAATCGATTTCGACCATTGGCAGGCGGAAACAGGCGTGGATTGGACCTGGGAGAAGTTTACGGCGCCTCTGATGGAAGTGAATGAAATGTGGCACCCCTATCCAGAACCGGTCGAGGTTCACTCGCCAGGGCAGCTTCTGTTTCGTGATGCCGCGATGGCCTTGAAATATCCGGTGCGACAAGGCGGCCAAGCCAAGTTGAACTGCCCGCGCTGCGGCGATTGCAACGGCCGCATGTGCCGTTACGACGCGAAGAGCACCCCGCTCGTTACCTATGTCCCAATCGCCGAGAGAGAGGGAGTCGAGATCATCGGCGAGGCTCCGGTGGATAAAATCCTGATTGAGAAGAAAGGCGCCAGGCCGGTGGCAACCGGAGTTGCATACCGCCAGGGGGGAACCTTGCGCCGGGCGAATGCGGATAAAGTGATCGCGGCCTGCGGCTATAACGGTACGCCCAGATTGTTATACCGCTCCGGCTACGGGCCGCGCGAAAAGGTTGCGGGTGAATTGTTGGTGGAGAATCGAAACGTCGGGGCGAATCAGGTGTCGTCCGTCAATTCCACGGGAGTGGACGTCTTATTTGATCGGCAAATCATCGATGAAAATATCGGCGTTCATAATACTTATTACATTGCAAAAACCGACTCGACGGGGCGGAACCTGCTCATCATCGGCGAAGGCCTGGGCACAAGAGAAGGAACGCGAGCCTTTCCGGAGGATTTTGCGCTCCTGCCGGTGGCTCCCGATTTCGGACGCGAACATAAGCAATACATGAAGAGTGCATTGACGCATGTGGGACACATCCGGGCGGAGGTGGCCAAGAATGCGCTTCGGGGTGAGATTACCCCGGAGGGCGCCAGCACGTTTGGCGGACCAAGAGGAGAGGGAGAACGGGGCGGTGTCCGCCGGGAATTACTGGAGAAAAACCATCCGGATATTCTGGAGACGTTAAGAGAGGGCCAGGAGGTCGCCCGCAAACTCCTGGACTATATGAAGCCCAAGAAAGTGGCGGGGCTGGATCGGCTTCCCGAAATCCTCTCCACCAATCACAATCACGGCACATGCCGCGCCGGTGCCAGTCGCGACAATTCCGTGGTGAACTCAGATTTGGAATCCCACGACGTCGACAACCTTTTTATTTTCGATGCCAGCGTTGTCCCATTTCAGTGCACCGCAAACCCGTCCATGCCCACCGCAGCTGTATGCTCGTACGGCTGGAGGAGAATGGTCGCTAAACATCTTTCCCGCGCCTGAGTCAGGGGGCGGAGTGGCCGCTCACTGTTTGGCGCCCGGGTCCCCGTTGTACGGCTTGCGTACGATGTTATCGTCCTGAGAAATTTCTCCCAGTGGACGGATGTCCCCGACTTCAAGAATTTAGGCTCGGCGCTTGCTTCCGATTTCCCGCCCCCCCCGGCGTCTGCGTCCCCGCCGACTGCACCGCTCCCACCGCCAACCCAGCCAGCAACGCGCTATCTTTCAGGAATCTCCGGCGACCTGTTTGCTTGGAACTCATGCCCGCCTCCTATGGATGGTTTAGTGAATTTCTACGCGAATCCGCGGTTGGTGTCAAGGTAAAGCTGGCGAGGGCGTAGTGGGCTAGCGTCCGATAAGCCGACAAACTCGTGATAAACTTGCACAGGATGATTGAACCGCAACTGAGCCTGGCATTATCCATCCACAGCAATCCGGGCGTATATGCGCTCCTCTTCGGATCTGGGATTTCCCAATCGGCCGGTGTTCCCACTGGCTGGGAAATCGTGCTCGACCTGATAAGAAAAGTGGCTCATCTCCGAGGCCAGGAATGTGACCCTGACGAGGAAGGCTGGTATCGCAACACCTTCGGCAAGGCACCGAACTACTCGGAGCTCCTGAGCGACGTCGCCAAATCGTCCGCCGAACGCATGCAACTTTTGCGGAGTTACTTCGAACCATCTGAGGACGAACGAGAGAACGGCCTGAAGGTACCTACGGCTGCTCATCGGTCGGCTGCGCAACTCGTTTCAAAGGGTTACATCCGGGTCATTCTCACGACTAACTTCGACAGACTCTTAGAGCAAGCGCTAGCAGACAGCGGAATTCAACCCTCCGTAATTAGCACCGCTGATGCTGCAAACGGTGCGCTCCCGCTAGCACATTCGCGGTGCACCGTCGTAAAGGTTAATGGGGATTACCTCGACACCAGGATCAAGAATTCGCCTGATGAACTGGCAAACTATGAAGAGCCGATGAATCGGCTGCTTGACAGGGTATTTGACGAGTATGGGTTGCTCGTGTGTGGCTGGTCGGGTGAGTGGGATACGGCTCTCCGCGCTGCAATCGAGCGCTGCCCGAATCGGCGGTTCTCTACGTATTGGGCTTCTCGCGGAAAGGTATCCTCTGGTGCGCAGAACCTTGTTGCGCTGAGGAACGCAATTGTCCTTGAGATAACCAGCGCGGATCAGTTCTTGAAAGAGGTTCTCGATAACGTCTTGGCACTTGAATCAATGGCGGCCTCCGATGTGCTTTCGCCCAAAGTGGCGGTTGCGCGCATGAAGAAGTTTTTGGTGGATGACTCCCAGCTGATTAACCTTCGTGATTTGTTGGCGGCTGAGACCGAGCGGGTGTTCAAAGCGGTTTTTAGCAATCGTTTCTCACCTCATAGCGAGGTAGACACATCTGAGGGGATTCTCACACGCATGGGGACCTATGAGAGCGATCTCCACATTCTTTTGCCATTGCTAATGTGCGGATCATTTTGGGCGGGAGCCAAGCACGATGCTTTTATTCTCGCGGCATTCAAGAGGATTGCGGATTCCCACGGACCCGAACGTGGATCTGTCGTCGCTTCGACGCTCAGACGTTATCCAGCACTAGTCATGCTTTACGCTATGGGGCTAGCCGCAATCGCTAACGCGAATTATCGCCTGCTAAGCTTTTTTACGGTAAGGTTCGCACAGAGCTACGAGACTCAGAGCAACCTGTCGCCAGCGCCATAAATAGTGACGATATTCTCGATATCAATTTACAGAGGAAGCTCCCTGGTTATGAGCGCCACAAAACGCCAATGAGCAACCACCTCTTCAAAATGTTGCGCGAGCCTCTTCGAGAATATATCCCGGATGACAGTCGATACGAGAACACCTTCGATTGGTTTGAATATTTGTTCTCCCTGGTTCACGTCGATGTAGGAACAACGCTGGCAAGTTTGCGGGAGTCGTTGGAGAAGAATTCTGACTTCTACTGGATGGCACCTATGGGCCGGTTCGGGTGGAGGAACAGGTATGGAAATAATGACATCATTGCTGAGACCGAGCTGAAGGAAGGGAACGAATGGCCAGACAAAGTTGCTGCCGTCATTGCAGCAGGGTTCTTTGAATCCGGCGGCAACAAAGTGGATAAATACCAAGCGGTCAAAAAGGCGTTAGATCAGTTCGTGGCGAAGGTCCGGGCTCAGTGGTATTGATGCCCCGGCTCACCCCGGTAGGCGGTAGCCCATAGCCACGCCACGGCTTCCGTGCAGTGGGTTTGTCGCCGGACGAGCGAGGCCCGGCAGGGCCGACCCGTGAATAGCCGTAGGTTGCAACCTACGGAGAGCATGCACCAACGAAGCAGACCAACCCCGCAAGGGGTTGACCGTCATCCGGTGATTGTTCGGCCCCCACAGATTGTGTGTGAAAAACCTCGATTTTTCGTTAGGGCACTATTTTAGTCGTGCCGAGGTGCGGAATCAGCCGACGATCGGGGTATCGAATTGAGGCTGGAGGCTCTCTAAAACAGAACCGGAGACATTCTTAAAGCCACCGTCAGGGCGGGACATCTCTGTCTTCAGCAGTTCGATCACAATTGCAAGTTCAGTCTTGGTCATTTCAATTTTCATAAATTTATTTTACCACAGATGAGCGTGATCGAGGCTGTTAGTGACAGTGAAAGCTTGTTTCGCCGCCCTGCGGTCCAAAGCGTCCAACGCCCTGAATCCGGCTTTAGATGCCGGAGACGTGCCGTCGTCGGAACATGGGCTTCTCGTTTCCAGCGTATCGTGCTAGGTGCGGCCCACAACTTGAAGCGGTCTGGCTCTGTTGACATCCTTCTTCTTTTCTACGGACGGCTCGAGCCGCTAGAGGTTATAGGCCAAGCCCAGTAACAAGGCTTGGCGCAGTTGCATAAAGAAACTTCGTCCCGTGGTCGGGGGAGAGTTTGCATTTCACTATAGAGAATAAAGTTTCGACCAAGGCTCGCCGAGCATATTGCCGCCGAGGAAACGCATGCCGCATTTCGGCGCGCCCGCCGTGGACGCGCCAAGTCTTCTTCTCGCGCTTCGCCAGAATAATGCTGCGAGCGCCGAGCTGCTGGCGAATATAAGTAAGGTTGCGTTCACTGTCAAACTCACCATCGGTCAGCACCACCCGATGGCGGCCACCTGGTTGGCCGCCTCCACCAAGGCGCGCAGTTTGGCACAATCGTTCCAGGGACCCCGGCATCGATCAAGAACATGCTCAGAAATGAAAAGATTCCAGATAACTTGAGCCAAATGGCGCAGTGCTTGGGGAAATAAACCCAATCATTCATCTCATTTAGAACGGCAGTTGGGTTAAGTCCCATTTCCATCAGTATTTCAATAATTTAGCAGGGAACTTTCGAAATTGACGATGGCTGCCGACGTGCTTGCTGCTATCTGAGGACGCTCGGTCGTGCCGTATCTTGACCGGCTTGAGGGAGACCGACAGTCGGATGGTCTGGTAGCAGCATGCAACCATCAAACTTGCCCAAACAACCCATGGCTCTCAGAACATGATTCTGAATTTCGAGGAGGACCATTATGCCCAGCCCCCAAACTCTAGCATGGAAGCCGTGGCGGCCTGTGGGTAACGGTCGTTATTTGCCCCCTCTAGAGATTCCCGAAGAGGGAACTTCACTGGAAGGAATCGAAAGAGAACTCATTGAAATTGCCTTGAAACAGGCCGGCGGGAATCAGACGCAGGCCGCGCGCCTGCTCGGGATCAGTAGAGACACTTTACGCTATCGTATTAAGAAATTCGATCTGACAAAGGATTCCCGACACAGAGGAAATGATCCTGGCACCGGCCGGGATGATTCTTTGCTGGACCCCGGCGCCCTGAACGCATAAGCGTCTTCGCTAATATTATACCTTCCGCTTGGCGTGTTTTGGCCTCCAATACTGCCGCCGGAGAAGTTGGTAATCATTTAGCGTAAACAGGCACGAAGCCCTCCTCGCCAATTCAACGCCTCTGCATCTGTAAAGATGAATTCCCTCATATTACGCAAATATTTGGTAATTAAAGTATCTCGTACATTCACCTTGAATTGTCGACGTCCTTAAGACTCGCGAATTCCGGGGAACTTCATTAGGATATCGGCAAATTTCCAACTGCGGGGAGTCCGGGCCTCCGGTGGCAAGTAACTGCGCGGCAAATCACCACTATTGTGGGAAATAGGGCAAAAATCGATTCATCCCAAGCATTCTCATTTCATTGCTTTCATCGAGTTGGTACAATGGGCGACGTTCCCGTGCGTCATGATCCCAGGCAGTTTTTCTTCACGCCTTCTCATTACATCAACACAGAATCCAACAGGTTTTGACAGGAAGAGTTTTCCAGGCAATCTTGGATCGAAACGAATGCTCATTGAGATTAGGAGGCTCAGATGTTACGATGCGTTGTGGGGCCGGTAGCTCAGTTGGCAGAGCATCTGCCTTTTAAGCAGAGGGTCGCGGGTCCGAGTCCCGCCCGGCTCACCAGGATTTCCGGCATTCCCTCCTTCGAAACCGGGAATTATTGGTCGTATCGGAAAGGTTCATATATAGTTTTGAAGAAGATCGGAGCTCCGTGGGGGCTTCGAAGTCCTTATTGATGGGAAAGTTAGGACACAGTAATTGTTCGATACCCGGAGGAGTCTCTGGACTGCATGCTCGTTTTGCGTTGCGTACTGGCAAGTCCCCTGCATCCCGTTTTCGGATTGAATCCGACTGGGACCACGGCGGAAATTGTGCTGGAATAAGATCGATCGAATCGCTTAGGATGGTAGAGAGTCAAGCGGTTCTTGGCTAGAATACGCGATCGGCAACAAAACTTTGGGAGGATCAATTGCGAGCTGGCGAGCAACTAAAAGAATTGCGAAATCGACTGGGAGTGACAACCCGGGAAGTTGAAATCCACAGCCGCAAGATCGCCGAGTCGGAAAACAACGAGGAGTTCTATGTTTCGAATGCTTGGCTTACTCAAATCGAGAACAAGATTTCGATACCGAGTATTTACAAGCTTTACAGCCTGAGCATCGTCTACAGAATCAAGTTCACGGATCTGCTGCTGTTTTACGGAGTTGATTTGGACAAGATCACGAAACACCAATTGTCTACGCCTCTCGCGCGGACACACGTGGCGAATGTAGAGGTGTATGACAATGATCGATCCGTCAGTTTTCCCGTTCGCTTCGATCCGGGGTTCAAACCGGAACGGACAAACCTGTTGTCGCGGATGGTTGAGATCTGGGGAGAGGTGCCTATTTCAATGATCCAGCAGTTGGACTTCCGGCATACCAGCTATGGGTATATTGGCTTGGAAGATTACACTCTGTATCCCATGCTACGGCCCGGCACATTCGTTCAAATCGACGATCGGCAGAAGAAAATCCAGAAGTTTTCCTGGAGAACGGAATTTGAGCGGCCCATCTACTTTGTTGAGCTTAGAAACGGGTATGCCTGTTCCTGGTGCGAATTGCAGGGGGGGCAGCTTACGTTGGTTCCGCACCCGCTGTCCCAATGCGGCGTTCGCCAGTTTGCCTACCCGGCGGAGGCGGAAATCGTTGGCCGCGTAACGGCGGTAGCCATGCGCATTGTCAACTATGCGGAACCATCTCCTGGCGAGTCTGCAAAATTGCCAAAGCAACCTTGACGTTGGACGCAAACAACTCCATAGCTATGGGATCGGAATCGGCGGGAACCGTTACCCGATATGGTTCGATCTTCTTCCAAAGTTCGAGGAAATCGGCTCGCAGCGCCCCCGACGTTTCCATGTAGCGATCCAATTGCTGAACGATATCTTCCAAGGGAGCGAATACCAGTTCCCGAAAGATTTTCTTGTGGTGTGCCGCCAGAGCCGTGCGCGCCACTTCTTCTGTGAAACAGAAAGTCAATCCGTCATGGTTGTATTGACCGGTGTTGTAATCCCTCGTGGAGGCAATGTAAATGAGCTGAGCAATGGAACCGGACATCTCTGCGAGAGTACGGCTCTCGAGATCCTGCATTGCCGCTTCCACGCTCATCCTTTGAACTGAATTGCTCATTGTTTACTCGATTAGCTAGCCACCGGATTGTTATACCAACGGCTCTTGATTCGGCCGAGCACTGTCGGGTCCATGCCAACTAGTATGTGTCCCGACAGGTAGGACATTTGATCCGCGATACCGCTTGTATAGCGAACCAATTCACGAACCCAGAAGGGGCCCCGCAATAAAATGAGTGCGCAGAGGACTTCATAGGTCAGAAGAAACACAATGTAATTCAAAGCCAGCCGCAACTCTAGCGACGGGTTGAGGCGAACACAACCTCGCACGGCTTTCCTGTGAAATTCCATTACTCGACCGACGTTTGTTCGTGTCTGGCGCAGCCAAGACATTGCGAGCGATTTCCGTTCTTGAAGAAACGTGCGCTGGATCTCGCGAGAAGCGTTGGCGGAGATGAAATCCCAATCGTGAGATGCAAAGATTCTTTCTCCGAGAGCACCGGACGGAAGCTCCAGCTCTATAACAGTGAATGCCTCGCGTACTTCCGACAGCCTTCTCCCGTCAATAGATGGTCCAGCCGATCTCCCTGCCCAAAGGAGGACCAGGCTCAGAGATCCCAGACCGATTAGAAGAAAGAATAGAAACTCGCCCATTATCGAACTCCCCTTATAACGTGGCCTCTGGCCCTTGCAACAACCTGTGCGGTTCTAGCGGAAAGCCATTCATAGTCATGCTCGATTTCGATGTCTACATCGGGTGTTGGATTGGGGTGATACGACCAGAGCGTGGCAGACCAGATGATCAGAGTAATCAGCCATGCCGTTGGTTGCAAATATCGCCACCAAGACTGGAAGGCATCGCCAATTTGAGATCGGAATGCCAAGTTGATCACACCGGTTCCGATAAAAAAGCCATATCCCAAAATGATGCCTCGAAGGTTCCGGCCAATTGGAATCATGTAATAGGTCATTACACTCACGACGACAATCAGCAGGACCGCTTGAACCCCCCGGAGATTCCGTTCCAGCTCAACCACGGTTTGAACCGGTCCCCAGATTGGGCCTGTTAAGCTGTTGATAAGAGTCTTTGTCACAACCAAAATGAAAATGGAAAGAACCACACCCCGCGCCAACTGGAGCGTACCGGGATAGGGCGCCAACGCTTGCTGATATATCTCCCAAATCACGCAATAACCGATTGCGACGCTGACAAATTCCGTGTTCCAGTAGAAAGTTCGGTAGGCACTAGGTCCTACGCGGTAGAAAAAGAAGCGGAGGAGCATTAGCACCAAGACGTGGCTTAGATAGACGTAAAAAATCAAGTATTTTGTGAAAAACCGTTTGGTAATAGCCCGGGCTAGAAGGAATGGGAGATACACATTGCCGGACCACCATAGAATTTGTGTGAGCATCGGAGCCTTCTTCCTAAAAAACCAATGCTAACACAAAAGAGGAAGATCGGTTTTGCGATCTTCCTCTTTTTCTTTCTTAATCTTGCTTAAATGGTAAGACTGATGGCAGGCGCCGGGGCAAACGGATCGGGCGGGGGATCGGAGCCGTCAGCAACAGCGATAGGGGCTGAAGCGTATGAGCCAGGAGCGTTCCCTGATCCTCCTGCGATGGAGATGGGCGCCGGGGCAAACGGATCGGGCGGGGGATCGGAGCCGTCAGCAACAGCGATAGGGGCTGAAGCGTATGAACCAGGAGCGTTCCCTGATCCTTCTGCGATGGAGATGGGCGCCGGGGCAAACGGATCGGGCGGGGGATCGGAGCCGTCAGCAACAGCGATAGGGGCTGAAGCGTATGAGCCAGGAGCGTTCCCTGATCCTTCTGCGATGGAGATGGGCGTTGGAGCAAACGGGTCAGGCGGCGGATCTCCGCCATCGGTTAGAAATACTGGAGCCGGAGCATTCGGGACCGGTCCGATACTTGAATCATAGGCAACAAAAATAGGGGTCTGAGAGTTTAGCAATCCATTTGACATATGGGGCTTTCCGTATGCCAATGTCGTCATCAACATCAAAAATGCAACCGTTCGGATAATCATCGATCCTCCTTTTGAAGTGTCCGGCCAACTATCTAGCTTAAGAAAGTAAGCAAATTCGAGAATGCGTCAAGTCAAGCTACTCGGTACTCCGAGCAGAATCCTTAGACGGGTCTCCAGGAAAAGGAAAAGCGAAGGCGAATCACACAATTACGAAATAGCAAGAAATGCAGGAAAAGCAGGTATAAAACGCTCTGTGAGAGGAAGATCGGGGCCACATTTTGCATCCGGTTATGAGCTTCCAAAGACAAGCAGCAAGAGGTATCGAGAATTACTGGCGCGCGGTTTGCTTAGCAAGATTCAAATACCGGAAGTTATTCTCCGGCAATGCGCTCTAATGACACTGCATCTAAGGGACGTCGATTCCTTTGAGTTTTGGAGATTGACACATGAACTTTCGAGACGTCAGCAAAACGCATAGACCAACATTCAAAGGTGATAAAGCTGATAAAAGAGTTTGTAAGAGATCGGTCTTGCTCCAGCAGATGCATTTCGGATTAACACCTGTAGGAGTCGCGACAAAATATTCTGAAGTATTATCTTAGTTGTCGAGCGGACAAACCTGGGAGTTGGGACAAGACGAAATTACTGGCTTGCTCTTGGATTTCATTGTTGGTGCCGAAGCCGGAAAACCACTGAACACCGGAATCCTTGCGAAACCAGGTCATCTGCCTCTTCGCATATTGACGAGTCCTTGTTTGAGCCAAGCGAACGGCCTGTTCCAGGTTGGTCCTCCCTTCAAGAAAGGCAATCGCCTCTCGGTACCCGAGAGCCTGAAAAGGGGGAGCCGTTTTCAGGACTCCTTTGGCCAGAATTCCAGCCACCTCCTCGACCAAGCCTGTTTCGAACATGTCCAGGGTCCGCCGATTAATCGTTTCGTAAAGAGCGGTACGCGTAGGATTCAGTCCCAGCTTTACAATTTGGTGCCCCTCGATCGCATTTCTGCCTTGCCGGAAAAGTTCGGAAATAGGATGTTTGGTTTCGAGCGAGACTTCAATAGCCCGGATGATCTTTGGAGCATCATGCGGATGAATCCGGCCCGCCGCCTCTGGATCGAGACGCAGTAAAAGTTTGTGGAGATAGGTTCGGCCTTTTTTAGAGGCACGTAACTGCAAGCGCTCGCGTAATGCCGGATTTCTGGAAGGTCCCGAGAACAAGCCGTCGATCAGGGCGCGAAGGTAAAAACCCGTGCCTCCCACGATGATCGGCAGCTTGCCAACGGAATCCAATGACGAAATTGCATTCGTAGCCCGTCGCGCATATTCTCCAGCGGAAAATTGTTCTGCGGGATCTAGAACATCCATCAAATGATGGCCAACTCCCTGTTGCTCGGGTGGAGACAGTTTCCCGGAGCCAATATCAAAATACCGGTACATCTGGAGCGAGTCACAATTGATAACCTCGCCGCCAAATCGCTTGGCAAGATGGATTGCAAGATGAGACTTCCCACTGGCTGTAGGGCCTATAATCGCAAGCAAGGTGTTCCTGAATGCCATGTTACCCAACGGTCATTCGGAGAAATTTCCGCCATACGAACAAGAAGAGCAATATCAACAACGCAATGGTCCCTAGGAGCCGCTGGCGCGAAATAGCCATGATCCAAATCAGTATTCTACGCGCATATTGTACAGATATATAAACCGGAGACGGATGTCCTGTCCTGGAAATTCCGGAGGCAAGGGAGGAAAAGGGCTGGAGAGTCGAATACTGGAAAGAGCCGCTCCATCCAGGGAATCTGTGCCAGAACCTGCCGCAAGGTTGAGATTTGGAACGTTTCCATTCCGAACAATCGAGAATTCCAAAACGACCCTCCCTTGTTTCCCGAGCCGGGCAATTTCTGGAATGACCGCATACCAATTCCGCTTTACGATGGAGAGGATCCGCAGCAAGTAGGGATTGAAATCGACCCCCATAGTATCGGAGAGAATTTGAGGTCCGGGAATGTTCAGGTTTGGATCTTGAGGTCCGTAATCCTGATAGCCCCCTCCCAGGCTTTGTCCCCCTCCAGAGGCATGCTCCTTGGCCATTCCTCGCAGAATGGAATCAGTGCCCCGGCCTGGGGGAACGATTGGTGGCAATGTCAACTGTGCCTGAGAGGGAGTCGGCTCGAAACGTGGGACAGGTTCAAGAGTAGGCCGCTGTTTGGGAGGTTCCTTGGGAGGTTCTGGAAAGTTAGGAAGCCCGATCGGAGGCAACTCTCGTGCCATGCGGTCTTCTTCCCCGGGTTTGGGCGAGTCCGTCCGAGGTGCAGGTTTCGGAGTTGGAGGCCGGTATTGTAAAGGGGTAGGTGGAGTTTCCACGCCCGGCTGGGCCTTGCGGTTCGCATCCGATAATACGGGTGTCTTCGGAGCAACTTTCACCTTTGGGAGTTCTGAAGGCTGATACAGCAGCGTTACATCCCGGGGGCGAGCTTCGCTCGCGGGAATATCACGCTGCAGAAACTTGCGAAACAGGTCAGGCTCCGTGACCACCAGTAAAACGAGCAAGAGATGGAAAATGACCGATAAGAGAAACGTTTCTCTGCGCCGGTTCGTAGTGCGCTCATCCTCTAGTTCCAGCAACCAATGCGGTTCTCTGTCGGTCATAGTTCCACTGCGCCGTTTCGGTGAGGGGTCCCTTCTTTCGGTAAAGAGCTGGAACCATCTTCCCTCGATGGATCGTTGTGCAGGAGGCCGCCAAAGGATGGTACGCCGATCCGCGTTTTCAGGCGATCAGAATGCCGCGAGATTTCATCCAGGATCTGCTGTGCCAGCGCGAGGACACGTTGTCCTTCTTCGCCTCCCATCCAAGGAGCGGTCCGCCGACGGACATTGCCCAAAAAATCTGCGAGCTGCAATCGAAGCGGTTCTTCCCTCGGAATCTCCAGACGCCGGTACGAGAGCGATGGTCGGCCGCCAGGAAAATCTACCGCGGTGATACTGGTCTCCTGACGAGCGTAATCCACGGAAACGTATTGGTTTGGCTGGAACCATCGTAATTTACGGACTTGCTCGGTGCTCACTCGGCTGGCCGTGAAATTTGCAACACATCCGTTTTGGAAACAGACTCGCACGTTGGCAATGTCGATTCGAGGTGTAAGCACCGCCAATCCGACGGCGCGGATTTCTTCCGGTTGGGAATTAACAAGAGATAGAACGATATCCAGATCATGGATCATCAGGTCCAGAACAACATCCACTTCCAGGCTGCGCGGCGTGAAGACGCTCAGACGGTGAACCTCAAAAAAGAGAGGGGACGTTACGATCTCACGCGCCGCCCGCACGGCAGGATTATAGCGTTCCAAGTGTCCAATTTGCAGAATTCGCCCGTGCTTCTGTGCGGCGGCGATCAAATCCTTGGCATCGGAGGCAGATCGTGCCATCGGTTTTTCGACCAAGACGTCGATACCGGCGGCCATAAGCTTACGGCCAATTTCAGCATGATGGTCGGTGGGCACTGCGACGCTGGCGGCTTCGACTTCCCCAAACAGATCTTCGAATCGGCTAAACTTTCGGCAGCTAAATTCTTCGGCAACCGCCGCCGATCTCTGTTCATTCGTATCATAGACGCCTACAAGTTCGGCTTCCTTCAGATCGCGGAAGACGCGGGCATGGTGGCGCCCAAAGTTGCCCACGCCAATCACAGCGACCTTTATGGGTCGGTACATCCGAGCCTCGTCCTTTGTTAGCTGGCGTCGTTTTGGGGAAGGATGCGGAGGTTATTTCTCGGGGTGCATGCCGACTATCGAAATGCCGGCTTTATTCGCTTGTCCGAGCATCTCCTCCCGTTCGAACAACAACGTCTTTCCGGCGTCCACACACAAAGCCGTGGCGCCTGATTCCTGCATGACAGCGATCGTAGAAAGTCCCACTACGGGGACATCGAAGCGCATATCCTGACGCGGCTTGGATACCTTGACCACCGTCAGGGGCTTTCCACCAGATAGCTGTGCCGCACGGCGGATGGTTGCATCGGTGCCTTCCATAGCCTCCACTGCTACGCAAGCTCGATCCGCCAATACGACTGTCTGGCCTATATCCCAACCGGACAGGTCGCCCGCTATCTTTCTTCCATAATCGATATTGGCCTGTTCCTCGGAGTTGGGTTTCCGGCGGGTCAAGAGTCCCGCGCTCGCCAGCAATGGTTGAAGAAAATGAGTGGAGTCTTCGAGCGTGATCCCTTCTTGTTGGAGGACCCTCGCTACGCCACCGATCAAGGAATCGGTGTTCTTGTGGGGGACCGAAAGCAATACCTGAAGCAGTTTCCAGTCCGGTCGAATCGAGGAGAAAATTCTGTTGTGCTTCACTTGGCCCGCCATGACCGCACGAGTCACGCCTTCCTTTTTGAAAATCCGTATCAGGCGCGAGAGCTCTCCCAATCCCAACCAATATAAACTCTTGGTCCGAGATTCCAGTTCTGGAGAAGCCTCTTCACGAATCGCCGCAACCACCATTTCTACGCCCTGGACACGCGCGGCGTCGAGCACTAATATGGGAAACCGCCCGTTGCCGGCAATGAGGCCGTACCGTGGATGAGACTTCTTGGTTGCCGTCATTTGATAATTCCGCGTTGGGAGCTGCCGATAAAATGGAGCAGCTCTTGGATGTCCTCCGATTCGATGTCCTCCTGTCGAATCTGTTCAATTGCCTGTGTGGTGTTGAGCTTGGAAGAGGTCAGGAGGCGCAAAGCACGCCCAAGCTTTTCCCTGCGTTCTGCAGTAAACCCATGGCGTTTGAGACCCACGGAGTTCAGACCGAAGACGCGCGTCTCGCGAGGCGAAACAGTTTTCGAAAAGGGGAGCACATCTTGTGTTATCACGCTGTAACCACCGACCAGACTGTGACGTCCGATGCGGCAGAACTGATGGATTCCTGAGAAGGCTCCGATGACGGCATAATCCTCGATCAATACGTGGCCCGCCAAAGTTGTGCCGTTCGCGAGAATGGTATGATCGCCGATCTTGCAGTCATGCGCGATGTGCGCATACGCCATGATGAGGTTCCGGCTGCCGATCTGGGTGACGCCGCCGCCAAGACCTGTTCCCCGATGCACTGTAATGAACTCACGGAACGTGTTTTCCGCCCCGATAACGGTTTCCGTTCTTTCTCCCTGGAATTTCAAGTCCTGAGGAACCACGCCGATCGAAGAATAGGGAAAAAACTTGTTACCTGGACCAACTCGGAGCGGACCTTCCATGTAGACATGCGCCATCAAATCGCAGCCGTCCCCAATCTCCACCTCCTCGCCAATAATCGAGTAGGGGCCCACCCGGACGTCTGCTCCCAGTTTGGCTCCCGCATGAATAACGGCGGTTGGATGCAAGAGGGTTGTGCTGATTTGGTTCATGCAAACCTCTCGGCTATTTTACACAGGACCACGGCTTCTGCGGCCAATTGCCCGTCTACTAAGGCTTTGCCATTCATCCGGCAATACGTCGTGCGCTGCGCGAGCACATCCAGTTCCATTCGCAACTGGTCGCCTGGAAACACGGGGCGTCTGAATTTCGCCTTTTCGATGGCTGCGAAGAGCACAAGTTTATCCTTGCTGTTTGGAATATCTCGCAACACCAGTATCCCTCCCGTTTGCGCCATGGCCTCAATAATGAGAACCCCCGGCATGACAGGAAAACCCGGAAAATGTCCCAGAAAAAATGGTTCGTTGATGGTCACGTTCTTGATACCGACAATGCGCTTTCTCGGCTCTAATTCCACGATGCGGTCCACCAAAAGAAACGGAGGGCGATGAGGAAGAATGTTCTGAATTTCAAGCGTATCCAGGGTCATGAGTCTCCAATCGGCAATTGTCGGCGCGGCGAGTTAGCAAGCCAGCTTTGTTCCCTCAAACATTGCCATGCCGCTGGCATCAGTGAAACTTACCACTTTGCGGTCGCCATTCAATTGATTATATTCGAATTGAACGGGAACAAGGAAGCATTCCAATGGAACCGAGCACGAATCAACTTTTGAACTACCTGCGGAGTCAGCAGGATGAGATGCTGGTGATGCTCCAGCGTTTCGTGGAGGCAGAGTCTCCCAGCACCGATAAGATTGCCCTGGACCGCTTTGGGAAAACGGTGGCCAAGGAAGCGCGAAGTTTAAATGGCCGACTTCGATTCTATTTATCACGTGTTTCGGGAAATCATCTCCGAGCGGAGTTTCAGTTCGGTTCGACGCCAGAGCGGGGCCATATTCTTCTGCTCGGCCACATGGACACAGTCTGGGAGTCGGGGACCCTTCGGCACATGCCTTTCCGAATTTTGCATGGGCGGGCTTATGGCCCCGGCGTGTTCGACATGAAAGCAGGAATCGTCAGCGGATTGTATGCTTTGAAAGCTCTTCGGAGGTTGAAGATTCCCGTTCACCGAAGAGTCGTATTACTGCTGACCGCCGACGAAGAGATCGGGAGCACCTCGGCCCGCCCTATCGTGGAAAAAGAAGCGCGGCAGAGCGATTTTGTGCTTGTATTGGAGCCAGCCCATGGACGCAAGGGGGCGCTTAAGACAGCGCGCAAGGGTGTCGGGGAATTTGAGATTCTAGTAAAAGGCCGGTCAGCCCACGCGGGTCTGGAACCGGAAAAGGGGGCTAGTGCTATTTTGGAGCTCTGCCGCCAGATTCTTCGCCTGGAACAATTTGCCGACCGAAGTAAGGGAATTACGGTTAACGCGGGAATCGTCACCGGAGGAACCCGTTCTAATGTTGTCGCGTCCGAGGCGGTTGCGAAGATTGACGTACGGGTTGGTCGTACGCAAGACATGGAGAGGATCGGGCGGAAATTCCGTTCGCTTAAGCCGTTTGACGGCAGAACCAAAGTCGAAGTTTCTGGCGGGTTCAACCGCCCGCCGCTCGAGCGTACCACCCAAGTTGCCAGACTATTCAACGAGGCTCGGATGACGGCTGGATCAATGGGCATTTCGTTGACGGAAGCGAGCGTCGGAGGCGCCTCCGACGGCAATTTTACAGCGGCATTGGGCGTTCCTACGTTGGACGGTCTTGGGGCCGTCGGTGAAGGCGCACATGCCGAACACGAGAATATCGTAATCCGGGAACTGCCGCGTCGCGCAGCCTTGCTGGCCCATTTGATTGCAAAACTTGGGGCGTAGAACAGGCCCGGATTTTATCGTACGGTCTCTGCATTTTGCCGGTAGCACGTTTAGACTAAACGCCCGGCCATGTTGTTGTAGAAATTTTGCTTTAGAAAGCGTTCGGGTTCGATTTCAGACAACGACAAAGAGGAAACCATTCGTGAGTACGAAACCAAAAAGCGTTGATGTGCCGCAGGGCTTTCTTTTCGCGGCGGGAGAAGCGGGATTACGAACTCATGGAAGTGGCCCGGATGTAGGCTTGGTTTACTCGGTCGTCCCCGCGCGCGCGGCCGCGTTATTTACAGCGAATCGGGTCAAGGCCGCTCCGGTCGAAGTCTCCCAGGAACACTTGCAAAAAGCCCGCCACATAGCGCAGGCAATCGTTGTGAATGCCGGTAATGCCAACTGCGCAACTGGGGCGCAAGGCATTCGGACTGCCAGGCAGTGCTCGGCGAAGGCAGCGGAATTGCTGCGTATTCCTCCAGAACAGGTATTGCTCGCCTCGACCGGTGTCATTGGCGTTCCAATGGACGCTAAACATATTACGTCTCTGCTTCCCGCCTTAGTGCGCCGGATCAGATCAGATAATTTTGCGGCGGTTTCCAAGGCGATTCTCACCACCGACACTAGACCGAAGGTTGTTTCACGCGCAATCTCTTTTTCCGGCCGTACCGTCAGAATATTGGGAATGGCCAAAGGCGCGGGCATGATCAATCCATGTCTTGCGACGATGCTAGGCTTTCTGTTTACCGACGCCGCCGTTGATGCTGGTTTCTTGCAGGCGGCTGCGCCGCGAATGGGCGATCTCAGCTTCAACCGCATCTCCGTAGACGGCGACACATCCACCAACGACACGGTTTTTCTTATGGCCAACGGATTGGCAGGTAATCCACCGATTGCGGGAAACGGGATTGCCGCTAAAAAGTTTCTCGAAGCCTTGACGGATGTCGCGCAGCAACTTGCAATAAAAATAGTTACGGACGGCGAAGGGGCGCGGAAGCTAGTCGAGATTCAGGTCGAGCGAGCGGCGACGGAAGTTCAAGCAACTGCGATCGCGCGCTCGATTGGCTTGTCGTCGCTCGTGAAAACAGCTATGGCTGGGGCCGATCCCAACTGGGGAAGAATTCTTTCGGCCGCAGGGAATGCCAAGGTGGAATTCAATCCGATGTTCGCGGATATTTACCTGAATGGCGTTCTGGTTTGCCGCAGAGGGGGAGCGGCGGAATTCAACGAATCGGCTCTTCAGCGGAAGCTGCGCGGAAAAAACATTTCAGTGCGGATGATTCTGCGCGAAGGAACTGCCCAGGCAGCCTTCTGGACTTGCGACCTCACCGAGGAATATATTCGGATCAATGCCAGCTACCGCACATAAGTAACCGATGCACGATGAAATGGGGATGGCGCTTTGTCTGCCTGGGCCTCAAGCAACGGAAGCTGATTCTCAAGAAATGGCGGAGAGGGAGGGATTCGAACCCTCGGTAGAGGTTTAAGCCCCTACGACGGTTTAGCAAACCGCTGCTTTCGACCACTCAGCCACCTCTCCGCGACGAATTCTGCCCCGGTTCGAGGAAGAATAGGGTGGTGTTGGTTCGGAATCATTCTAGCAGAATGGCCTGCGGCTGACCAGCAATACAGTTAAGGCTCTCCTATTCCGTATAGGCGAGTAGCAGCAATCCGAGCAACGCCAGCAATGCCGCAAAGAGATTCCGCATTAGTCGCGTGTGGAAGCGCCCCCAATCGGCCGCGGCCTTCGACAGCGCAATACCGAATCCGACTGCCGCAAAGCCCAAGTGCTGGCGCTCGACCTTCATCATGGAGAGATGTTCGGCGGGGTCCATCTCGGTTCCGGGTGGCATCGGGTGCGGATGAAACAACAGCAGCAACGCCCCCGTCGCAGCCAGGGCGGGAAACAGCCCGACGGCCCACGGCGAGTTCAGGTCGTACCGCACCCGGAGAAACTCCACTACGCCCAGCACCAGCAGGATCAGAGAAAAGACTTTGTGCTGCAAGACCTGATGGTTGCTGGTAATCACATACTGCAACGTCTGGGAGCCCACGGGCCAAGACTCCGGGTCGCTGAGAAAAAACAGGTAGACGCCCGGAATGAAAAAGAACGCCGCCCACAGGTAACGTACAAATCCAATACGCCGGGCAAGGCTGGACCCGAAGAGCGTTAGCAGTCCAGCCAACATCACGAACAATCCCGCAAGATGGTGGTTGAATTCCGAGAATCGCTTGTCTTCTTCCAGCTTCGCCTGCGATTCCGGCGCCGGACCCGGCATCGAGCCCATTTCCTCCATGAGATGGTGGTCCATGTTGTGTTGCTGCGCCAAAGACTTTCCAGGCAATGCGAGTGTTATGAGAATCAGCAGGACTCGAAGCAAAGCTCTCGTTCGCATCGTAATAGACTCCCCGTTAGAATCTATGGACATACTCACCGCGGAATTCTGGCACAAGCGACCCATTCCGTCTAGATATTTTCGCGTCCGATCGCCGTAGGGGCGCGCGGAACGACGAACCGGGCATTGCAACGCGCAGAGGATCTCCGTTGATTTTGCCTTGCTCTCTATGCCACGCTAGATTATGAATGGATGGGGCTTATGATTCTCGAGTGTTTGGAAAAGATACTTCATCGCAATCACCTGACGTCTGACGAAGCGGCTGCAGCGATGGAAGAAATTCTCTCGGGGCAAGCGACCGACACCCAGACGGCGGCCTTGCTGGTCTCACTCTCCATGAAGGGCGAGCAGGAAGAGGAATTGTACGGCATGGCAGTGGCGCTTCGGGGCAAGACCTACCTCTTCGACCAGTACGGAACCGTCGATGTGGGGTTATCTAACTCGGAGCGGGGAATGCTGCTCGCCTCGACGCCCACACCGGCCGGCTCCTCCGGCACGATCGGGCCGGGCTCTACATTCAACATCGCCTCGGCCGTTGCGTTTGTGGTGGCGGGCGCGGGAGTACGCGTGTTACAGCAGGGGCACCGGTCGTCTAATAGCGATCTGGAAAGCGGCGCAGTCCTGGAAGCCCTGGGAATCAACACACGCACACCGCCCTTTAAGGTCGCGCAATGTATTGCGGAAGAGGGACTGGGGTTTGTCTTTGAGCCGGTAATACCGGAGGCGATGGAACGCCTTCAATTCGCATTTCGCGAGATTCCCATCCCCACGGTATTTAACCTTCTGCTTCCGATGCTGAACCCAGGAGCGGCTCCGGCGCTCGCACTGGGAGTCCATTCGGAATCGCTGACCGGGACTGTGGCGCGGGTCCTTTCCCGCATGGGAGTGCGACGGGCGTTTGTCTTTTATGGATCCGACGGCCTCGACGAAATCACGCACACCGGACCGACCGTGCTCGCAGAGGTGAAGGAGCGCGTGGTGGGAGATAGAACCGAAAGCCAAGTCCAAGTCGGCCAGATCGAGCCGGGGGATTTCGGTATTCCGGCCGGCCGCCTTGAGGACCTGGAAGGAGGCGACGCGAAGCACGGAGCCGAGATAATCCGAGCGGTGCTCGGCGGCGAGAAAGGCCCACGCCGGAACGTGGTCGTGTTGAACGCGGCGCCGGGAATCGTCTGCGGCGGGAAAGCGGGCGACCTGTCCGAAGGCGTCCGAGTGGCGGCCGAATCGATCGATTCGGGACGGGCTTTGCGAGTGCTAGAACGACTGGCCGAGTTTACGAATCGATCGGAGTAGAGAGCAAAATTGGGTTGGAATCAAGCCTTGGACGAAGCCTCTCGGGTTTGGCGTTCTTCCATCAATAAACGGCGCAACATTCTCAAGTCGTTCAGAATGCGCCGGCTCGTGGTGAGATGCGATGAGAGCGTATTTAATTTGTAGGAGACCATCTGCATAGCCTGCTTTCGGCGTTCCAGCAGTTCCGTCTCAGCCCGCTGAATTTCCGCCTCAATATCATCCAGAGCCTCCTTGGTTGCCTCCAGAAGAAGAGCAATGTAGTCCTGAGCGTTTTCAATGCTGTCAAATGGGGTTTCCGGGTGGTGTTTCATGGCTACCTTACCGGACGTTAGAGCCGGATTCTGCCTTGCCTATGCTAACCAGCATACTCCCTTCTCTCTCATGTCTCAAGCTGGAATCGGGGTTGGATCTCTCTCCGCGCCCGAACGGATTAAACACGGAAACCGTTGGCTCAGAAAAATCCCGGATAGTTTAACAGGTGCTGGGAGGGAACGTGTCGATGGTTTGCCGGGTATAGACAAGTATAAACGTCGTTCGATGCAGCCCGGTTGCGCCCCGTTTTGGCCGGGGCGCAACCGGGCTGGCATAGACGCCGACGGTACTCAAAACAACAGCTTCAGCGCGAACTGGATTTGGCGCGCCGTGCTGGAGGTGCTGGTGAGCCGTCCGGCGGTGGCGAGCGGCCGATCGGAATCCGCGCCGCCTGCGATGACGACTGCGGCTCCGTTACCGCCGGATTGCCCGACGCCGGGCGTGATGAAATTGGCGCGGTTCAAAATATTAAAGAACTCGGTGCGAAACTCCAGCTTGCCCGCTTCGCCCAGAGCGCGGAGCGCCGTGTCTTTGGTGATCGAGAAGTCCAACGTGGCAAAGCCGGGCCCTCGCAGAATATTCCGCCCCGCCGTACCCAGAAAGCCCGCGGGTTGAAGCGCGAATGCGTTCGGGTCGAAATAGCGGTCCGGCCCGCCGAGGATAATATTGTCGTTGCTGCGGCCCGGCAGCAGGTCTGGCCGGTCGCCTTGAGCGCCGCCTACTTTGGACCGGGAGCGATTGGCCTGGAGCACGGCGCTGAACGGATAGCCGCTCTGCAACGAGAGAATTCCGCTCGTCCACCACCCGTTCAACAATGCTTTGGTCAATGCTGTGCCACTGGAAACCTTGGGCAGGTTGTAGATGGTGTTGATACGCCAGTTGTGTGTGATATCAAAGGATCCCGCGGCACGGTCTACATTGCGGTGAGTCGGGTCGCTGGGGAAGGTGTAATTGGAGTTGTCTTCCGCGTTCACACCCAACTGGCCCTGCGTTTCATCAATGATCTTCGAGAACGTGTAGGAGCTTTGGAGTTGCAGGCCACGGCTCAGGCGGTTGATCAGGCCCACTTGCAGGGAGTTGTACCAGGAGTTCGATCCCGCGGTGCGCAAATCGATGTTGGCCCAATTCGGATTCGTTCGCGGCTCCGTACCGGCCCAAAACTGCCTACCATCGGCGAGAATCGTCGGAACCGTCGGATTGCCCTCGGTCACCTTCATCAGGTTCAGGCCGCGCGAGCCGGCGTAGGCTAGCGTCAGCGCGGTATCAAAGGGCAACTGGCGCTCCAGCGTCAGGTTGTATTGAAGCATATGAGGCTGCTGCAACAGGTAATCCACCAGCCGCGGAGCTTTTCCCGCCGCCGATGCCGGAAAGTTGAAGGGAACGGTGAAGGCAACCGGACCAGGAAGCACGCTTCGATTGGAAAACGGCGGTGTAGCAGTGGTGGCCGAGATGAGGCCGCTGGCGTAATTGGAGATGTCATATAGCAGTCCAAAGCCGCCGCGGAGAGCGGTTTTGCCGTTTCCCTGGATATCCCACGCGAAGCCCAGGCGCGGGCTGAAATTGCGGAGAGAGTTGTTCTGGAATGGAATGCCAAGAGTGGCGGCCGCATCGTGCTGAATGTCCCGCAGAGCGGAGCCGTGGCCTTTGGTCTCATTTACTTGTGTGCCAAATTCATAGCGGAGACCAACATTCAGAGTGAAAGTCGGTTTCAGCCGCAGGTCATCCTGCAAGTAGAAGCCGAGCGTATTGTAATGAAATGTCCGGTCCAAGATGGAGCCGGGTGTTGCCGCGGGTCCGATGGAGATGGCGGTTCCCGCCAGAAAGTTGGGAATGTCGGCGAACGTAACCGACCCGCGGTGGAACGAACTCACCTGCATGTATTGCTGATAGTGGTTGATCAGCGTGCCGAACTTGAACGAGTGGCGCCCGCGCGTCAGGAACATATCATCGCTATATGTGAAGATGTTCTGTTTGCCCGAGAATGGGCTGGGCGAATCCGGGCCAAATGGCGAGACGCCGCCGATGCTGATATTGCCGATCTCCTTTCCTGGGAGGAAAGAAAACTGTGGCCCGATGATTCCGGATGGCGACTCATATAAGAGATTGGTGCGGCTAAACGAAACGCGGAACGTGTTCAGCAGAGTGGACGAGAAGATGTGACTTTCCGAAGCCGTAGTGTACTGGTTGCGGCTGGGGGCGTCCACCCGGAACTGCGGGAACAGGATGGGCTTGGTCTGGGCCGTATCGTCCATTGTGTAACGGAGGAATACGCTGTCTTTGTCCGAGTAGGTATGGTCCACGCGTATTTGTCCGAAATCCTCTCGTGTCGGCTGGCTGAAGGACCACGTGAATTGGTTCGTCGCCGCCAGATTCGGCAGAGGATATAGCGCCAGGATGGGCTGCACCACCGGATTGACGGCGCCGGCGCGAGCCGATGCCGGAATGGAATTGAGCAACTGTGTGGTTCCCAGCCGCTCCCGGAAGCCCTCGTACACTACGAAGAAGAAGGTTTTGTCTTTTTTGAGTGGACCGCCGGCGGAAGCGCCGAACTGATTGCGTGTGAAAGGAGGCAGGCGGCGGGGAGTAGCCACCGTCTTGCGATCAAAAAAGTTCCGTGCGTCCAGAGCGCTGTTGCGCAAGTACTCGAAGAGCGAGCCGTGAAAATTGTTGGTGCCGCTCTTGGTTACCATCAGTGTTTGGCTGCCCATGGACATGCCGAAGTCGGCCGAAAAGGAATTGGTGATGACTCGCCATTCTCGGATGCCCTCGATACCCAGTGTCGTGCCGCTGACCGACGCCGTACTGCTTCCCATCAGGGTCTGCATCATGGCTCCGTCCAGGAGGTAAGCGTTGGATCGCACCGGGGCTCCGTTGCTACTGAACCAGATACCGGTCATTCCAGCTTGGGCATTGATGTTCTTGTTTACCTGGATTCCGGGCTGCAACAACGTTAGCTCGATATAATTGCGGCCGTTGAGTGGCAGATCGGCGACGCGCTCCTGGCTGACGAGGCCGCCCAAAGAGCCGCTGGTGGGGTTGACCAGCGGAAGTTCGGCGGTGACCGAAACGGTTTGCTCGATGGTTCCGACTTGCAAGCTGAAGTTCACCACGGCTTCCTGCGCCACCGCCAGGGTAATCTCCTTACGGACCTCGGTTTGAAATCCGGCATGCTCGACACGGACCTCGTAGGCGCCGACCGGCAAGGCGGAAAATCGATAGGTGCCATCCGAGTCGGAATTGGTCGTGCGTGTCTGGCCGGTCGCCACATTGCGAGCGGTCAGTGCCGCGCTCGGAATCACGCCGCCGCTGGAGTCTTTGACCACGCCGAGGATCGTCGCCGTTGGCAGTTGTGCAAAGGAAGTAGATGCGCCGATCAAGACAAACAACCAAGAGATGGCCCAAACTTTTTTAGTTGGAACGTTTTCCCAAGCCGAAAAACTGAACATGAAAGTATCCTCCTTGATTGAGCGAGAATGGCCGAAAGGAACTTCGCGCCCTGAATGTTTTTGATTTAGCAGGAGAAATCCAAAGAACGTTAGTTGAGTTAGAAAACATTTTTCAGCCCACCCCATTCGTAGCTGAAAACACTTGAACATAGCATACCAAGGTTATTACAAAGATGGTTAGTCAAAAAATTTGAGTTTGCGGAAAGTGTTTTACCGCTTTCTTGACTGGTCACGAATAGTAAGTGGTTATATCGTGCGGTAAGTGCTTCCTGTTCAATTAGATGCGGATTTGGGGGAAGGCCTCCCTCATAGCGTGGAGAACCGCCTCGCCCAATGCCGGTGCTTGCTGGGAGGGCATCACAATATTTTGGGCTGTCTCGGGGGATGTTTGGGGAAGCTATCGTTCCGCGATCTTGCCGAGCTGCTCGAAGAAACCAGGAAATGACACTACGGCGGCGTCACTATTTTGAATGAGGCTTTCGCCCTGGGCCGCGAGCGCAGCTACTGCGAACGCCATGGCAATGCGATGGTCTCCGAACGAGTCTAGTTGCGCGCCAGAGAGGCGTTGGCGGCCAGGAATATCAAAACCGTCGGGGCGTACCTCGGCTTTAACGCCCATCCGGCGCAGATTTTCGGCGACAGTAGCAATACGGTCGCTCTCTTTGACGCGCAACTCCTCGGCGTTGCGGAGAATCAGGCCTTCCTCGGTTTGAGTGCCCAGGACGGCGAGGACCGGAATTTCGTCGATGAGCGCAGCGACCAGATCTCCTTCGATGCGTCCGCCCCGGAGCGGGCCACCCGTGACATGAAGGTCGCCGATCAGCTCGCCGGATCCCTCGCCCTGCGAAGCCGCTCCGATATTCAGCGCCTTAATGTTGGCTCCCATACCGCACAGAAAATCGAGCAGGGCGGTCCGCGTCGGGTTCAAGCCGACATCCTGGAGATATAGGTCGGAAGACGGAAACAACAGCGCCGCGCAGAGAAAAAAGGCCGCCGAGGAAAGATCTCCCGGAACGGCTAGCTTTAAGGAGTGGAGGGCGCGGCCTCCCCTGACGATGGTTGTTCGGTGCGCCCGCGTGACATCGGCACCAAATTGAGCCAGAGCAATCTCAGTGTGATCGCGGGTCTGGACCGGCTCGGTAACAGTTGTTTCGCCTTCGGCAAGGATGCCTGCGAGTAGAATCGAGCTTTTCACCTGTGCACTCGGAACCGGAAGCTCGTACCGTATGCCCTTCAGTCGTGTGCCTTGGATTCGGAGCGGTGGAAAGTTGCCGTCACGGGCGACAATCTGTGCCCCCATCCTTGCAAGAGGTTCGATGATCCGCTTCATCGGACGGCGCTGGAGAGACTCGTCGCCGCCGATGGTGGTTTCAAACGGATGGCCCGCGAGAAGTCCGCTCAGCATTCGGATAGTAGAACCGGAGTTGCCTGCATCGAGCATGGCGTGCGACGACTCGAATCCACAAAGGCCCCGGCCGTCTATGACCAAATCTTCTACCATCTCGCCGGTTTCCGATGGTGCCTGGCGGCGCGATATTCCAACGCCCAACGCCTCCAGGCATCGAAGCGTTGAGGCGCAATCGGCACCGGGCGAGTAGTTGCGAATGACGGACCGTCCGTCGGCGATGGCGGCGAGCATTGCGTAACGGTGGGATATGGATTTGTCTCCCGGTGGGCGCAACCCTCCGGCGATGTTTCTAGCGGGCAAAATGCGACGGTCCATGTTTTCTTTTTTACCCTGTTTCTTTTCGCGGTGCGGACTTTTTAGTGGCTCTCCTTTGCAATTGAATCTCTCCCAGCAAAGAGTTCAGGCGCGGCAGGAGACCGGGCAGGCGGCCAAAGCGGGCTTCGAGATACAGTTCGGTAAAATCGCGGACCAGCGTACCTTCCGGTCCTGGGAGCGAGTTGGCAAACTCAAAAGGAGTTTGGGCGCCGAGTTTCTGAATTCCTCGACGGGACAAGATGCGTAGCAATCTTTGATAGGCGAGCGTGGCATCTTCGGGACGAGCATCGCCGCGGCGCGCCCGACGGAGCATCCGGCGCTCCCTGGCCCATCGCGATAGGAGCGAGCGGAGAAATAAAGCCCACACACCCATCGTACACAGGATCGCGAAGACCATTACCCGGCCGCGGTGCGCCACGAGCCAATCGGTAGCCCGTGCGACAAAAGCCACAAGCGAGTGGTATTTACTCTGGAAGTAAATCCGGGAGTTGCTGGAGATCTGGCGCGAGGTCCCCTCGATTTGCCTTGCGAGCGTGATCTGGTGGATGAAGTCATAGTTGATGATCCATTCTTCCCAGACCGATTGAAACGCATCAAGGTAAAGGCCGAGCCTGCCAAACAGAAGCGCCTGAGCCGAGCGGCCATCGGCCGGCGTAGGATCGAAACCAACCCAACCGTAAGTGGGGAAATAAACCTCGACCCAGGTGTGGGCATCGCTGGCGCGCACCGTATAGTTTCCAGAAATCTCGTTATAGGAGCCTTGGAGAAATCCGTTCACGAGCCGGGCTGGGATGCCGAGCGAGCGAAGCAGAACCGCCATGGCCGATGCGAAAAATTCGCAGTGTCCGCGGCGGACTTCGAAAAGAAAATATGCGATGGGGTCATCGGGGAAGGCGGCGGGGAGATCGAGCGTATAGCCATAGCTCTTCTGAAGATAGCTTTCGATCGTCTTGGCTTTGTCATAAACGGAAGCCTGACCTGCCGTAATTTGACGGGCGAGTTCGAGGACTCTCGGGTCGGTCGTCGGCAGTTGGAGATAAACTTTCCGGATCGCATCCGGCACGGGCGCCGATTCGGCGCGTAACACGGCGGGCGATGGCGTAGCGATATCGGAGAGGGCAAAATACCGAATGAGAGCTCCACTGCTAGGGGGTGTGTACACAGAACTCGAATCGTCCTGCCAAAGGGTACGGAAGGCCCCGGTCAACTCCAGCGGCTGAGGAGCGAGGAACAGCGCGTCGCTCGAAACCGGCTGCAGTGTGACCGTATAGCGCACGATCTCGGCTCGCTCGCCAGGATGCACCAGGTCGCGGTGGAAGTGAAAGTTTCCCAAGCCGGGAATATTCCTGGAAAACGTATTGCGGTTGAACCATCGCCTCCCGTCGAAAGTGGAAAGGCCGATGCCACGCCACTTGACGGCGCGGAAGGGGGAAAGGCCGGAGACTTGAATGTGCATTACGACTGCGGAGGACTTTTTGATTTGGCCAATCTTTCCCAATTCGACATTGTCGGTGAAGCCTGTGATCCGGTCTCCTGCGCCGGCGATGGAGCTGAGATAGCCGCCTCTGGCGCGTGGAATTACGAAAAACAGCACGGTCGCCAGGACCGCGGTTCCCAGGCAAATGACTCCTGAAGTTCCACTTAGCGAGGAGGCCAAGCCAGCTTCGATTGGAGATGGAGAAGTTAGGGTGCTGCCCACCCGGTCGCGGGCCTGCTTGATTTCGAAACTCGCAAAGGTGGAGATGGAAAGTAGTAGAAACAGCGCAAAATAGGCCAGGTACGACAAATGAATGGTTAAGGTTGCGGCGGCGAGCATTTGCGCGAATGCCAAAGCCGCGAGAAAAAGAAAATCCCGTGGACGCTCGGCCGAAAACATCTTGAGCACGGCGGTAAAGAAAATTAGATGAATGGTCGCCAAAAGCAGCCGTTCCAGGGCGTTGTCGTAGGAGCGAAGCAGAACGAACAGGTCCAAGAAGTAAAACGGAATATAGCAGAGAGTGGCTCGGAATACGGATTGGGAGGAGAGAAGGAAGCTAGATCTCTTCCAGAATTGCGCTGCTCGCGCCAGCAGCGCCACTCCCATCAGACCCACCGTGAAGAGGTCCATTTTTCCGGTTCCGGCGAGAGACAAAAATCCCATGGCTAGCATGAGAAAGAGGGAAAATTCAAAGTAGCGGTTGATGGGATCGGCGGCGGCTGGCATGGAAGTCTCGTGAGCCTCCGTAGCGGATCGTGGAGTTCAACGGTAAAAACAATCTCTAGCAGTAGAGCAGCTTCTGGCTGCGTTGGCTCCTGCCGATACTCCGCATCGCATCAATGTGCCCGGCCTGCTCGTGAACTCTCTATTGCATTGGAGGTCTTCAGGTCGGCGTAGGCGTAAATACAGTTCTTTCCGGCGCGCTTGGCGCCGTAAAGAGCATGATCGCTTGACTCGAGCAACTCCTCGAAGCTCGAAAACTCGGACATCTCTGTGCCAGAAACGCCGATGCTGATGGTGACGCTTGCCGAACAGACGCCCATCACGAAAGGTTCGGAGGCCACGGCGGAGCGAAGCCGTTCGGCGAGCACCAAGCCGGTCAGCATGTCGGTGTTCGAGGCAATCAGGATCAACTCCTCGCCACCGTAGCGAGCCAGGATGTCGGACTTGCGCGTATTGGTCCGCAGCCGCGCCGATAAATTCTGCAGCACGTAGTCGCCAAAAAGATGGCCGTAGGTGTCATTGATCAATTTGAAGTTATCAATGTCCATCATCATGGCGACCAGGGGCAGCTTGTATCGGCGGGACTCTTCCCAAAAATGCTGCGAAACCTGGAAAAAATAATGCCGGTTGTAGAGCTGGGTGATCTGGTCGGTCTCGGCAAACTGTTCCAGGCGCGCGTTGGCCTCCGAAAGTTCCTTCTGCTTTTTCTCTAGCTCGATATTAAGTTGGATCACTTCGTTTAGCAGGGCGAGGTCGGCGGTACGGTCCCTGCCGATTCCCGCCACCAGCCTCTCTTTCCGGCCGGGCAAGGAGATGGGAAAAAAGAAATACTGCAAAGAGGCTGCTTTGGAAGAATCGGGGGGAGCGAGCTTCAATTCCAACTGCCGGGCCTGCTGAAACAACTGCGGTTGCATTTCGCGAAGCAGGATCTCAGAAGAGGACTCCAATGTGGAAAGGAAACTGCGTCGATTCCCGTGTCGTGCTGGCGAGAACCGCTTCTCGAAAGCTGGATTTGCATAGACGATGGACCATTCCGGATCGATGATTACGGCGCAATCGGGGCAGTTTTTCAGGAACAATACCGATTGACTTTTTAGATCCGTGGCTTTTTGAGTCGAAGTAGCCATGGCGATTGTGATACTAGGTCAAGCAATTTTCAATGGAACTGCTGCCCCAAATCGTGCTCGAAGATGCGAAGAGTCTAACGCTTCCTTGGCACCGGTTGCTAACGGAACGATTCATGTGCTCCCTATGAAGCCGAAACGGGAAGCGCGGCGCCTTCCCGGTTCAGTTTCCGGCCGAGTTGTGAGAAAACCTCTTCTCGCAATCCGCTATCGGAGATACTGATGAAGTCCACCCAGGAGAACTTCAGAATCACGGGACGTTCTCCCATCTGCGTGACTACGCCTAAGTATTCCCGTCCCGAATCCACAAACACCGTAATGAACTCGAGTTCCGGGTTGTACTCCCGCAAAATCGGTTCGATCCGCTGCCGAATTCGCGCCCTTCGGTCGGCGCCGAGCAACATAATTATCGTCCTCGCGCAATAGTGGTCTTCTTCAGATGGCCTAGGGAAGAGCCTGCGGCACAATCTGGAACCCGAGGGAACGGCTTCCCGCCCGCCAATTGTTACGGCAAGGACACTGCAAAAGCTCCTTTGGGACATTCTCAGCCCTAGCTCGGGCCGGCTTGGCTGGTCCGTCTCCCGTCCTAGATATTCTATCATGCGACGACAGGATTTCAGTTGCATTGTTGTTGCATTCCCGCTGTTTCTCCGGCTACAGTAACGGAAAAGAGGAAGGGGGTGGAGAACGGTAAGAAGGTTTGTTAACAGGTGATGAGAAAAGCTGTATTCTATCGAATCGGAATTAATTTGTAACCGCTCAGAAAATTCATGATTCCACTCCGCGACAATGTCCCGCGCAGCAGTTGGCCGCTGATCACGGTGGCGCTGATCGTGGTCAACTGCCTGGTGTTTTTTCGGGAAGTCTCGCTGTTTCCCAGACAGCGCGACACAATGATCCGGCAGTATTCGCTGGTGCCAGCCCGGACGGCGGCCTTTTTCCAAGGACGCACAACCAACCCAGCACCTGCAATCCTGCCACTGTTCACTTCCATGTTTTTGCACGGCGGCTGGCTGCACCTGATCGGCAATATGTGGTTCCTTTGGATCTTCGGCGATAACGTGGAGGACCGCGTCGGACACCTCCGCTTTTTTTACCTCTACCTGCTGAGCGGGCTGGCCGGGGCGCTGGCGGAGTTGATCTTTAGCCTCGACTCCCCGCTGCCCATGCTGGGAGCGAGCGGTGCGATTGCCGGAGTCATGGGGGCATACCTTATCACGTTTCCCCGCGCGCGGATCTTGACTCTGGTGCCGATCTTCTTCTTTCTCACGACCATTGAAGTGCCCGCGTATCTGATGCTGATCTACTGGCTGGTGTTGCAGTTCTTCAGCGGCGCCGCCTCGATCGGCGCGGGGGGCCAGGGAGGCGTGGCTTGGTTCGCGCATGTAGGCGGGTTTCTGGCCGGCGTACCGCTGATGCTGCTGCTGCGGAGGCCTCGCCGGGCGAGGGCATCGTAATGGCCGTAGAAGGCCCCCATTCCTTCCGGAATTCCTCGGAGGTCCTGCTCTATACCCGTTCCGGATGCTGTCTCTGCGATGAGGCCAAGCAGTTGCTCCGGGAGCTTCAAAAGCAATCCCGGTTCGAGTTTCGCGAAGTGGATATCGACCAAGACCCCGGGTTGCGCCAGCTATACAACGAGGAGGTTCCCGTCGTCTTCATCCACGGAAAGAAGGCATTCAAGTATCGGATCGACGCGCGGCAGTTTCTGAAGCGGCTGGGGCGGAGAAGGGAAGGGAATGGGGAGTAGGGCATTGGATCCAGTTCGCTCCCAGATGAACTTGACGTGGCTGGATTGCAACATCGGGACTTCGCTTGCCTGCCACGCTTGCTTGCCGTTTGACACCCGCGGCGGCAACTCGCTACACTAAAGAATAAAATCCTGGAACGAGGCTACATGGCGCTTCCCAAAGAATACTTGAGCCACTTGGCTCCCGAGCTGGTCAAACGTCTCGAAAAATCGGGGAAAGTAAGGCTTCCCGACAAGGCGGCGGCTGCCGCCAGAGTGCAGCAGGCGTTTCTCGACGATTCGGTGCGCGAAGATCAACTAAACCAGGAAGTTCGCGACTATCTCGCGCAATATAACGAGCAGATCCGCCGGGACGGCATCTCGTATCAGGAAATGTACCAGCTCGTGAAAAAGGAGTTAGTGAAGAAATACAAAATGCTTCCCTCCGGTGGGCGGGACCGCGATGGCGGCAAGCTCTCCCGCGACAAGATCATCGAGTTTTCTCACCGCCTCGTAAAGGACCTGGCCGCACTGCCTCAGGCGGACTTCACGGCGGAGAAGAACGACGTTCGTCTCGAGATCATGCACCAGTTGCAAGCGCTTCTCAAGGAAGAAGCCGCCATCGACCAGGCGGTCCGCCAGAAGATCCAATCTCAAAAACGCGAGATCGCCGACGGCAGCGCGGAATGGGACATCCTGTTCCGGAAGTATTATTCGGAGGAGATGCGCAAACTGGGGGTTAGCTGAACGTGGTAGCCACGGCACGTTGTTCGTGCCGTGGGCTTGTATTTTAGACTCATTGCGGCCTTAAAAACTTAAGGCGCAAATAACGCGCCGTGGCTGTCTTTATCGTCTCTTCAGGGTAGGCTTCTGATCCCCATCGCTTTGTTGAGTTGAATCGCCGGAACCCTTACCGTTTGCCGGCGGAGTCTTGGTCGATTTTCGCAGAGTGGGCCTGCCTTGCTCGTCCTTGGCGTCCTCCACCCGTCCCCGGTTTTCAATTTGCTTCAAGCGCTCCGTCACTTGGTCAAACTCCGAGGTGGTTACCACGTACTCGGGCTTCTCCGGAAGAATCGACTTGAGCTCATCCTGCGAGGCCGTGATGCGGTCCGGCGTCAGCGGATGGGTCGAAAAGGCCTTCGCCATCGTCCCCGGACGGCTTTTCTCCTTGGTCTGAATCTTTTCGAAGAAATCGATGAAGGCCTGGGGATCGTAGCCCGACTTGTAGAGATACTGCAGGCCGAGATAGTCAGCCTCGCGCTCAGCGCCGCGAGAGAACTGCAAAAACTTCAGCGGGATCAACAGACCAGCCGCGGAACGAATCCCATATCCGGCGGGACCGCCGAGGAAGATCAGCGGCAGCGTCGCCCAGTTCACCATCTCTGCTTTGCTGGCGTTGCGCGTGCCATGTCGCGCAGCGACGTGGGCGATCTCATGCGCCATCACGCCCGCCATCTCGGCCTCCGTGTCAGCAGCCAGGATCAATCCTGAATTGACATAAAAGAAACCACCCGGCAGAGCAAACGCGTTGACATCGTCCGAGTCGATGACTTTGATCGTGAACGGAACCTGGGCATCGGAGTTGCGGACCAGGTTTTGCCCCACGCGGTTAACGTATTCCCCGATCACCGGGTCTTGGACGAGCCGCGACTGCTGCTCCACCTGCTGCGCCATCCCCTTGCCCAGAGCGATCTCCTTTTCCAGGGAATAGAAATTCATTCCCTTGCCGACGTCGCGGTCGCCGATGGCCTCCACGTCGTCCCTGCTACCTTTACCCTTCTTCGTGTCGGCTTTCTGATTCGTCTTTTGGTCGTTCTTACCGCTGTCGTCGCCGGCCCTCGTGAGGCCTGTGCCCAGAGTAAGCAGCAACATCACCAGCACCAATCGCTCGGTCCATTTCTTCATGGAATGACTCCTCGACTCGGTGGCATCGTTCCGTTTCGCCATTGTTTTCATTATACGCCTATGCTAGGCCTTGTGGATCCTTTTTTCAACATCATAAACCCATTCCGATGGCGGGAAGTTGCGGTCTTCCGCCGTCTGGGGTGCCCGTTACCGGCCGTTCCTCTTATTGGACGCGTCCAGAGCTGATTGGGATGTACCGCCACAGCGATTGTCTGCCTCCTTCCGCCTTCTCTCTTCCCGGCAGCGTGCACCACGGACGCATTTGTAGTAAAGTAACCAAGACTGGTATTCACAACCGCTTCCGCGTTTATTTCGGAGGAACCTTTGGCTGTACGGAAAATCCTGATGGGGCAAGTTTGGAAGAAGGACGATAGCGGCGAGACTTTTCTTGTTACGAAGCTCTACAACGAAGTTTTTTCCACTTTCGCCGTCCTGCGCAAGATCGACGGAGAAGATCTGCTGCGTGTGAAGGTGGAGAAGAAGGGGGACCTTTCCCTGCTTCCGGGTTTTACTTACACCCAAGATTCACAGGACTTCTAAGCACGGCATGCTCGAATCCATCCTGACCTATCTCAGCACCTTTATCATTTTCACGATCGGCGCCATGGGTTATCCGGGGATCGTCCTGTTGATGGCCATTGAGAGCGCCTGCATTCCTCTGCCCTCCGAGATCATTCTCCCCTTCTCGGGTTATCTAGTCCTGAGCGGACGGTTCAACCTCTGGGGAGTGGCGCTGGCGGGAGCCTTGGGCTGCAACCTGGGGTCGCTGGTGGCATACTATGCCGGGGCGCGCGGCGGCAGGAAGTTCCTGATGCGCTATGGAAAGTATGTGCTGGTGTCCCGCCGCGAGATCGATCTGGCCGACCGCTGGTTTGAACGGTACGGCGAATGGACCGTCTTCTTCGCCCGCCTGCTGCCCGTGATCCGCACGTTCATCGCGCTCCCGGCCGGCATCGCCCGCATGGATCCCTGGAAGTTCCATCTCTATACCTTCCTCGGCTCGTTTCCCTGGTGCCTGGGACTGGCCTACGCCGGCTACGAGATGGGCGCCCACTGGGACGGCCTGCGAGTCTATTTCCACAAGTTCGATTTTCTAATCGCAGCGCTGCTCGTCGTGGCGGCGGTTCTGTATCTCTGGCGGCACTTCAGGCAGGAGTCGGAATAAAAACGGATTTCTTGCGGAGGATGACGCTCTCGACTGTGTTCCCTATCCCCGGTGGTGAGGCATTTTCCGATATGCCGATTACACGTCCACTAGCCAGCCACATGTCGTCGAAAACTTGGGCTTGTCTTCCAGATCGCTGGGGTGCACTGCGGCATCGCCTGGAACATTATTGAATAGGGATATATACTAAACCACGCCAGATGAAAGTGAACCTACGAGGTGCCATAAAGACGATGAAGGCGCTCCTTATTCGCGTAGGCATCGATCAAAGCAAAAAGGGCGGCCGTTGGAATGCGCCGGTTGACCCGGAATCGGGGAAGTTCGTTTTTGTGCCGATACCGGACAGCAAAAAGCAGAAATACCGGCCTGGCCTCCGGCGCAGATATGGTGAAGTACAGCCCGCACTGGACGCGTTTGCCGACGACTACGAAATAAGCCGGACCACTGGCCTAGGGTTTCCACAGAAGCTTCGGAATCGAGCCATGCATCTGGACCCCGACTTTGAGTACCTCAGCTACGGGGGTGGCAGGCAGGCCCCGAAGCTTAAGCGTCTCAAGGCGGGGGATCTCGTAGTTTTCTTTAGTGGCCTCAAACCGATTACCAGAAGCAAGAACAAATTAGATTACGCCATCATCGGGATCTTCGTTGTGAAGAATGTAGATCATGCCGCCGAGGTGACTGCATCCCATTTTAAAGAGAATGCACACACCCGATGGCGCGTCATCTCGGGCAAGGACGTGATTGTCCGTGGTGTTCCCAAGCTTTCAGGGCGGCTAGAAAGGTCTATCGTCATTGGCGAATGGCGTGATGGAGCTTACCGATTGACTAAAAAAATGGATAGAGCGTGGGGTGGCCTTGAGGTGAAAAATGGATTTCTACAGAAAGCTACCACGCCCTGGTTCACAAATGCAAAGCGCTTTCATGACTGGTTTCGGGAGCGGAAATTAAAGCTTGTAGCGAAGAACTTCTAACAAGGCTCTGTAGGGGAGGTAATGGCAACGAAGGCAAGAGGGTCCAGCCCGGCAGTATTTGCCTATATTATACGGACCGTAGGTAAAGGCTATCAACTGACGGGCGATGTGCCAAAGGAAGTCGAAGATCGAATATTTTTCGGCCCATGCAAGAGGAGGATGCGGCCAGAAATACGCCGAGGAGATTATGTGATGGGTATATCTCCCGCCGGGATCGGGAAGCACCGTCGCATTTTACTTTGGATGCGGGTGGCAGAAGCCATGAGTTTTGCGGACGCTTTCGACCGAGGTGAGCATGGCGACTCGGCTTTTAAGGCTGCACGCCCGAGAGCAATTCATGTGGAGCCGAGAGACCTGAGGCACTTCGTGCGGGGAAATCCCGATAGCTACAAGCATATCAAAAACGGCACTCATGGGAAGAACAACGAATGGAGGAGAGATATCATAGGTAGTCGGGATGTCATGTTCATAGGAGATCGGAGTTCTTGGATTGCGGAGGGCAATGGGCCGACAGTGACCGAAGAGATTCTCGCGCTAATAAAGCCAGGAATATGGTGGAAAGGTTCACCGACCATTAAGAACCCGCTGACGGAGAATGCGCGTGGGAAACATGCTCGCCTAGAAAATCAGGATGCTCAACGGGTGATCCGATGGATCTTACGCCACATTCCCAAGCAAGAAAATAGGGCGTCCGGTTCCCGAACAGGCCGATGCGCAGATACAGGGATTATAAAAGGCAAGCAACCCCGCCACACTGGCTCCTGCTGACTCGCCGCAGGTTTGGCGTCAGTTCGCGCACAGTTCCGCCCCGCGCTCTTAGAACCGTCCTCCGATCCACGGCCTCCCCACTGAACGAATAACGCCCGACCCGGAAAGCGACCCACTGCGTTTTCAGAGCTTCCGAGTTGATCCTTTGGCTCGGCGAAGTCTGAATGTGGTAAAGTGAAGGAGATGAAACGCCCATTTGCAGCTACCGTCTGGCGTGAGGGGGATTGGTTCGTCTCGCAGTGTTTAGAAGTCGATGTAGCGAGCCAAGGCGAGACGGAAGAAGAAGCCCTCGCAAACCTAAAGGAAGCGCTGGAACTGTACTTCGAGCCTCCGCAAGCCACGCGCCCTCCGAAGGTTCGCATGATCGAGGTTGAGGTTGGCGCGGCTTAAGCCACAGCCCTTCCGGGAGGTCAAGCGTCGGCTGGAAGCAGCGGGCTTCGTGGAAGCCAGCCAGAAGGGCAGCCACGTCAAGTTCATCCGGAAGCGAAACGAAACCGTCGACACGGCAATTGTGCCCAATAAGCGCGAAATCCCGGTGGGCACTCTGCGAAGCATCCTCAGTCAGGCGCACGTTGATCCCAACCAATGGGATGAACTAGGCTGATCGCTTGACGTAGAACGCCCCACCCGGAAACCGACCCACTACCCTAATCCGCATTCCCTTTCCTCCCCCGCTCCAACCGCCTCAGAAACTGCCGCGCGTCGATCCGGTATTTCAACGCCTTCTTGCCGTGGATGAAGACGACGGGGACCTCCTCGTTATATCGCTGGCGCAGCCCGGGGTCCAGGTCGATATCCACTTCGCGAAACTCGAACCGGGATTTCTTTTGAAGCTCCCGGAGCAACTGCTTGGCATCGGCGTTGAAATCGCCAGCATCAATCGCGGGTAAGATAATACTGTATCGCCGGTGTGATAATTAAGGACAGTACTATTGAGATCAGGATGCCGCCGATTACCGCAATAGCCAGCGGCTGGAGCATCTGCGAGCCTGCGCCGAGTGCCAGCGCCAGAGGCAACATTCCCGCGACGGCGGCGAGCGCCGTCATGACGATGGGTCGCAGCCGGCGTCTGCCTGCCTGGATCATCGCTTCCTCGGCGGAGAATCCCACCTGGCGAAACTTTTGGTCGGCGTCGAGGAGGAGAATTCCGTTTTTCGCGACAATCCCGATAACCATGATCAGACCCATGAAGGAGGAGATATTGAAGGTCGTTCGAGTAATGAGGAGCGCCACAAATACGCCGGAGGTTGACAGCACCGCCGAGGAAAGGATCGCCGCTGGAGCCGTGAAGGTCCGGAACTCGAAGAGCAATACGAGAAAGACCAACACCAGCGCGAGCAGAAGTACAATCACGAGATCGTGAAACGATTTCTGCTGTTCTTGATACGTGCCGCCGTACACGACTCGAATCGAGGACGGCAGTTTCAGATCCTTCACGACCTTCTGGACTGCCGCCAGGCCGGTGCCCATATCCACCCCCTCCAAACGCGCCGTAACGGCAACAACCCGTTGCAAGTTCTCGCGGAGAATTTGATTTTGTCCGGGCACTTCGGTAATGGTAGCCAGGGAGCCCAGGGTTGCAGTTTGCCCGGATGAACTAGTCAACAGGGTGTTGCCCACGGCCTCAAGCGTTGAGCGGTTCGCCTCGGGGAACCGCACGCGCAACGTATAGGGCCGGTCGTTGACGATCACGGGGGTAGGCGCGGGTTCGCCTTCCAGGATCGCCACCGCGTCCGTGGTGACCTCCTCCGGGGTAAAACCCGCACGTGCCGCCGCCTGCGGATTCACCTGGAACGTCACAGCGGGCCCACTGATGGTGTTTTCGATTCCATTCATCACGTCGACCACCGGCTTTTTATTGCCAATCTCAATCTTGCTTATGGCGTCGGCGACTGCTGGCGCCCATTCGTTGAGCAGAGAGGCATCGGGAGAAAACAGCTTGATCTGGATCGGCTCGGGCGCGCCCGTGAGGTCTCCGATCATATCCTGGAGCACTTGAATGAACTCCACCTCCGCGGCCGGTTCCTGCTGCGCCACCTTGGCACGCACCTCGCTGATGATCTCGTCGATATCGCGGCTCCTCTTCGCCTTCAGCTTGACCTCGATGTCCCCTCTATTGGCTTCGGTTACTGCCGCCAAGCCCAGTTCCATTCCGGTACGCCTGGAAGCGCTTTCGACCTCTGGAATGGAGCGAACAATCCGCTCCATGTGGGTGACGACGCGATCCGTTTCTTGAAGGGAACTGCCTGCCGGCGTGAGGTAATCCAACACGAATTCGCCTTCATCCATTACCGGCAGAAGATCAGAGCCCAGGCTCCGATAGCAGAAATAAGCGGCGACAATCAAAAATATACTCAGCAACCCTAGCCAAACAGGATGCTCCAGGGCGCGTCGAAGCCAGCGTTCATAGAAGCGGATGATATGCCCGAAGAATCCAGTCATGGAGGCCTCTTCGGCGGCCATGAGGCGTTTCATCTCCTCTTCTTGCGTCGTATCGGCTTCGGCGGATTCTTTTGTTTCCGCATCGTTCGCTTCCGGCTTTGGGCCGCCCTCTTTCTTTTTCCGAAGCAGGTAAAGGCTCAGATTCGGTGTCCAGACGAGCGCCAAAACCAGCGACGTGAGCAATGACACCGACATCGTAACGGCGAGGGCGCGGAAAAATGTGCCCGTCACTCCGGTAATGGCGATTAAAGGCAAGAACACCACAACCGGAGTCACCGTAGAGCCCACCAGGGGTAGTGTTATCTCACCCAGGGCTCTATGGATCGCCTCGATGCGTTCCTCGCCAGCTTCACGGTGCAGTACAATGTTTTCAACCACTACAATGGCGTCGTCGATCACCAGCCCCACCGCAGCCGCCAACCCGCCCAGTGTCATCAGGTTGAAGCTTAGGCCGAGAACTTTCAGAGCTATGAAAGTCACCAGCACCGTTGCCGGAATCACCAAACCGGCGACGAGCGAAGTCCCCCAATCACGCAGGAACACGACTAGAATAATGGAAGCGAGAATCAGCCCTATGAGGATGGCGTCACGGACGCTATGGATCGATTCCGTGACGACTATCGACTGATCGTAGAAGGTGCTCAGGTCAACGCCGTGAGGCAGGGACGTGCGCAGATCCTCGATTTCCCGATGGACTTCATCCGCCACCGCCACGGTGTTGCTATCTGGCTGGCGAAAAATACTCAGCAAAACGGCGGGCTTGGCATTGGCCGTCACGATTGTGTAGACGGGTTTCACGGAAGGCGCCACGGTGGCGACTTCCTCGACTCGAACCGGGACTCCGTCCTTCGTGGTCTTGATGACTATGTTCGAGATTTCTTCCGCGTTATGCACCTGGGCGGAGACCAGGCCCAGAAAGAGTTGGTGGTTTCGTTCGAGCAGCCCCGGGGAATCAATCAGGTTGGTGCGGCGAACCGCATCTAGAATGTCCGAAACGGTTACATGAGCCTGGAGCAATCTGGCAGGATCAGGAATGATGTGAAATTCCGGCTCTTGACCGCCCTGCACGATCACCGTCGCCACGCCGTTCAGGCGATTGAGGCGCGGTTTGAGATCGTACGTCGCCATTTGCCAGAGATCGGTCTGAGAAACTTTGTCCGAAGTAAGGCTGTAGCCCATGATCGGAAAACTGGCAAAAGTCAAGCGACGCGCCTCGATCTGCGCCGTGGGAGGAAGAGTGCTCCGGGCTCTGGCGATGGCGGAATCGACGAGCTGAAGCGTCTGAAACATGTCCACGTTCCAGTTGAAGAATAGATCGATCTCAGCCGACCCGCGACTGGTAACAGAGCGCACATTTTCCAGGCCCGGGACCACGTTGATCGCCTCTTCGACGGGGCGCGTGATGGTGACCATCATCTGGTCAATGGGCATAACTCCGTTATCGACGGCGATGATGATGCGAGGGAAATTGGTGGTTGGGAAAACCTCCACCGGAATGCTGAGAGCCAGGTAGCCGCCCACCAGCGCCAGCGTAAGGCTCAGGAAGATAATCGATTTAGAGTGGCGGGCGAACCAATAGCGTGAGCCCGAATCCGCTGGCGTATTCCGCGCTTGGGGTGGCGGCAAACTTGAGCTAGGCGTCTCGCTTCGCATGGAAATCTACCAAAGGGTCAAGGTTTCAAGCGGCCGCAGCCCTTATCCTTTGTCTTCACTATCCGTTTCTTTTTTGTCCTTCTTATTGCCCGGACTGTTCGGGGTCTGAATTTGCACCTTAGTCTTCTCTAGGACCTCCGGGTCCTCTTTGTAGAGTTCGAATGCTCCCACGGTCGCAACGCGTTCGCCAGCCTGAAGCCCTTCGGTTATCTGCACGGCATCACCATCGCGGATGCCCGCCTTGACATCTTTATTGTGGGGCTTATTGTTGGAGTCGATCACCATAACGGAATTTGCACCATCCGAGCCTGTCAGCAAGGCCGCTACGGGCACGACGATCGCATTCGGCACTGTCTCGGCGACAACCGTCACGCGCACGCTCGAGCCCGGTTTCAGGCGCGCTCCCGGATTCGGAGCTTGCACCCAAACCTCGACCGTAGTGCTGTTCGGATCTAAAGCGGGGCTCACCAGGGTAACCTTGCCGGTAACCTCGCCGTTCTGGCCCGGAACAGAGAGGGTCGCCGAATCTCCTACCTTGAGCAGCAATGCCTCTTGCTGCGCGATGTGAGCGCGCGCAATCACCTGCGACAAATCCATGACAGTAATAAAAGGAGAGCTGTTCGAGGCCATTTCGCCGGGATAGAGCGGCCGATCGGTAACCACGCCGTCAATAGGGCTGACGATTTTGGAATAGCCAAGCTGCGCCTCGGCGCTCTCATATTTGCCCTTGGCGGCGGCCAGTTGCCCTGCGGCAGCTTTCTTCGATTGTTCGTTCCCGGTCCTTTGGAGCGATTGCAAATGTTTTTGCGCGATGGCGTACTGGTTTTTGGCTGACGTCAAGTTGACTAGTGCGTCGTCCACCTCTTTGCCGGAAATGGCCCCTTGTTGGAACAGAGCTTGACGGCTGTCATACAACCTTTGCAGCGCGTCCATGCTCTCTTTCGCGTTTGTCACCTCGAGTTCCGCCTTCTGAAGCTCTTCCGGCAATGAGCCCTGTACGGTCAACTCGTAGGTCGCCTGTGCCTGCTCGTATCCGCCGCGACTTTCCGCCGAGGCGCCGGCCAAGTCCTGGCTTTCGAGTTCCGCCAGCAATTGGCCGGCATGTACGGGGCTGCCGCGTTCCACATAGAACTTTCTGACCGGAGCGCTGATTTTCGGTATGATCGCCGCCTGGCGCAGCGGATATAGCACGGCATCGGCGGTGATCTTGCGCTCCACAGTCGCGGTTTCGGCGGAGGCGACCTCCACGGTGACGAGGGGCTCCGGTTCCGGCGGTTCCTTCTTGGCGCATCCCGTAAGAAACAGAACGCCGCACAGAACGAATCCCAGAAGGCCGTTGCTGGCGCCGGTCGCGTGCAGGAACAGACCGATATTGAAACCGCGCCAAAGGGTGGCTGAGGGCCAGGATTCCCTTGATTCCATAGTTGCCAGATCATTGTTGCGCATAGTTCAGAAACTTCCAGTTAGCGTCTGAAGATTAGCGATCGCGACGCGATAGCGGACTTGCGCATCATCGTACGCATTTCGGGCTTGTGTCAACGTAGTTTGGGCATCGACCATTTCGAGAGCCGTGGATTCACCCGCCTGATAGCGCAACGTAATGAGACGCAGGCTTTCGGCGGAGAGATCGGCCGCCCGGCGCGTCGATTCGACCGATGCCCGGGCGACGGAAGCCTCGTTGAAGAACGCATAAAGGTTGCTGAGAATCTGCCGCTGGGCTCGGCTCAACTCCGTTTGCGCCTGTTGCCGTTTGTATTCGGACTGATGCAGCTTGCTGCGTAATGATCCCCAGTCCCAGAGGGGCAGCGTCACGCCGGCCGTCAGAAAGTAGCCCAGGTTCGGCAGCTTTCCAGCCTCGCGATTGGCCGCGACTTCGCTATGCAGCGCGAAGGCGTTGGCCTCGATTCCATAATCGGTTTCCAAAGTTATCGTGGGGAGAAATGCATTCCTCGCGGATTTTACATCGAGATTGGCTTGCTTGAGCGACTCGACGGCCACCCGCAGATCGGGATTTTCGCGTTCCGCCATTTCCTGAATCTCCGGAAATCCGGGCAGCGCTCGCGCCGAGTCTATATCGTCCACCACGCTGAAATTTTCATTCAACACGGGAAATAACATTACGGCAAGGTTTAAGCGAGCGTTTTCAATGGCGAGGCGGGCTTCTTCGTAGGCCGTCTTCTGCTGTTCAAATTGAAGCTCAGCCTTGACCACGTCGCTATGCGCCACTTGGCGGACGCGCTCCCTGTCCCGGGTGATATCCAGGAACCGTTGCGCCTGCTGCAAAGCCTGCTGCGAGGTCGCGTACTTGCGCTCGGAGGCGATCAGCGAATAATAATTTTTGGTGACAGTGGCATCGAGGCCGCGCTTGGCTATTTCCACTTTGGCGTTGGCCATCGCTTCGGCGGCCTGTGCGTGTTTGATTCCAGTTCCCATCAGGGTTCCCGGAGAGAGGTCCTGATGTATGACTCCCCAGGCCCGATACAAGTGCACGCCATTGTTGGAGACGTAGCGGCCGGAGGGAAGAGTCCCGTTGCCCTGCGTCCCAAGGTACTGCGTCGTGGAGGTTGCCGCAGGCAGCATTGCAGCTTTGGCCTGCACACGGTCCTCGCGTGCGACAGCCGCATCCGTAACCGCCGACAGCAACTGTGAATCAATCTTTCGCGCCCGATCGAGCGCATCCGAAAGCGTGATGGTCATGGGTGGCTGCGACTGGCCGGGTCCCGTGGGTTGCATGAGATGGACCGGCGGCGCCTCGGCCCCGGGGCTCCCGGTTTGCGCTGCGGCGTGCCGGACAAAAAGTCCGAAGACCAGCGCCGCTCCAGCAGCGATACGGCCTCCACGCCGAAACCAGACCGCACCGACCGAATGCCCTCGTCGCAAAACGCGTTGAAATCGGTCCTGTTGATCCACCAACGAAAATCTGTCCATTTGCAAGCTCCCTAAGAAACGTTACCAACGTTGTCGAAAAGCTGTTTTTGCCCGCTGGCCGGTTTGTGCTTGTCTGCCGTTAGATCGCTCCTTCGCAATATTGGTTAACAATTCGCAAAGGCGATGTTGGTTAAGCAAGCGGTGTTGAATCGCCAGGATGCAGCCGCTTCGCAGCAAGGAATTCAGATTCTAGCGTAAGCAGATTTGAAATCCACGCGGGAATCTGGAAATCGAACTTCAAATTAAACAAAGCTAACGTTTCAGCCGGATTGCGCCGGCTCCGAAAAGGTCCCGCAACTTCCAAAATCTCAAGAAGGGGATGAAACGAACGAACCGACGGGCCGAGCCGAACGCTGCCGCTTTTCCTTGAGACTTACCGCCAAACGATAGCCAAGAAGCAGTAAAAAGATCAATCCGTACCGGACCGGCTTGTGGATGTCCGACTTCCCCAGCCAATAGAAATGCACGACGCCTGCAATGGCGGTGGCGTAGATCAATCGATGCAGCCGCTGCCATTGTTTCCCGCCCAGACGCCGGATCCAGCCAGCCGTCGAAGTAATCGCGAGAGGAATCATCAATACAAGTCCGGTGAAGCCGACGGTAATAAATCGGCGTTTCACTACGTCCGCGATCATGTCGTCCCAGTTGAAAACTTTATCGAGACCGATCCAGACGCTGAAATGAAGTGAGGCATAAAAAAAAGCGAAGAGGCCCAGCATTCGACGGAATCGAATCAGATCCGGCAGCCCCAGCAGTTTGCGGGCAGGCGTGATGGATAGCGTTAAAACGAGAAAGATCAGAATCCAGTCGCCGGTTTCATGGGTGATGAACTCGATAGGATTGGCGCCGAGGCCGCGATGGAATGCCTTCCATACTAGCCGCGCGAGCGGTATGAGAGAAAGCACGAACACGGCAAATTTAGTCCAGCGGTTAGAAAGGACGCGCCTCATTGTACTATTTCCGGGCTAGTAGTTCTTGCGCAGGTCCATTCCCGCATAAAGCTGCGAGACCTGGTCGCCGTACCCGTTGAAAGGGAGGGTGGGGCGCTTGTTCTGCTGGCCGAATCGCCCAAAATCGCCTAGACGCCACTCCTTAGCCTGACTCCAGCGGGGATGGTCCACCGCGGGATTCACATTGGAGTAGAAGCCATACTCCTGCGGAGCGGAAAGGTTCCAAGTCGTCGGCGGCTGCTTCTCGACAAGCTTGATTTTCACAATAGATTTGATGCTCTTGAAGCCATACTTCCAGGGGACTACCAGCCGCACCGGCGCGCCGTCCTGAGGAGGCAGTGTTTCGCCGTACATGCCCACGGAAAGGAGCGCGAGCGGATGCATCGCTTCGTCCAGGCGTAGCCCTTCCACGTAGGGGAAGGAAATGCCGGCATAACGCGCCATCGGCATTTGCTTGGGATCAAATAAACTCTCCATGGCAACAAACTTCGCCTTGGGAGTGGGCTCCACTTTCTTGAGCAAAGCGCTCAAGGAATAACCGATCCAGGGAACTACGATCGACCATGCTTCGACGCAGCGGTGGCGGTAAATGCGCTCTTCGAGCGGCGCGAGCTTCATAATAGCGTCGAGGTCCAGCTTTTGAGGTTTTGCCACCTCGCCTTCCACCGAGACAGTCCAGGGCGAGGTCTTGAAATTTTTGGCCTTTGCCGCCGGATCGGTCTTATCGGTCCCGAACTCATAGAAATTGTTGTAATGGGTTACGTCTTCGTAAGACGACGGCGGTTCGTTAATGCTTAGCGGACTTTTCGAAACGCCGCTGAGCTTCTCCGAGGCGAGCGCCTTCGTGCCCGGCAAGATCAATTCCGACAAGCCCCGGCCGCCCACCAAAGCGGCTGCGGCAATCCCTGCCTGCGCCAGGAACTTCCGCCGCTCCAGATATGTGCGTTGAGGGGTGATCTCGGAATAGGGAATGTCAGAAGGCTTTTTAATGAGCATCTGCCGACACCTCATTCATTTCGGTAGCACCGACGCCCGCCGCGCGGAGTCAGTTGGAGCCTTGAGTCCAGTTGCGCAAAAGCCGTGGGCCTTGTAGCTGCCGTATTCGAAATACCTTTGTGTGAAATGGGGCTGCCGTCCGCCATGAACTCGCCCTAGCATGTATAATACCTCAGTTTACCGGTCCAGGGGAAACGCTTCTCGTCCTGCGGCAAAGAAAGTTTGTAAGTGCCGATTTTCGATCTATAATTCGCCCTGCGTCGCAAGAAGGCCCCAACAGAGTTGACGGAATGAGTTCGACGACTCCCGGGGTGACTGATGGCGCTTCGTGAGAAGGACGATCGGACAATGGCAGAAGAAATCGTTGAATTAAAGGAACATGCCGAGGAGGGGGCGCATCACCCATCTCTCAAACCCGTCAGCCTGACGATGGCGATTCTGGCTGTGCTCGTGGCTGCGATCTCGCTTTTGGGACACCGGGCCCATACCGAAGAACTGCTGCTTCAGAACAAAGCCACGGACAACTGGTCGTACTACCAAGCAAAGAGCATTCGCCGGCATTCGTACGAGCTCTTTCTGGACCTGCTTTCCGTCTCCGATCCCAAGGACTCGAAGGGGGCTGCGGAGTTATGGGAAAAATATCAGCGGGAAATCGAACGTTACGAGCGCGAGGAAAAGCAAATCGAGGAGGAGGGGCACAAACTCGAGATGGAAACGGCACTCGAAAGCAAAAAAGCGGACCGTTTCGATCTCGGAGAAGTGCTTCTGGAGATCGGACTGGTAGTGACTTCGATCACACTCTTGACCAACCGAACACTCTTCTGGAAGGCTGGGATCTTGTCGGGCATGGCGGGGATCGTTGTCGCCGCGACGGCCCACTGGATCCGTTAGCGGAGCACATCCTTCCGAATTGTCGAATTTGCCGCAGCGCCCGATTGGTTTATAATGCCTCGGCTTGCGTCGAACGTTCGGAATGACGAATTGCGATTGGGTAGCAGTCGCGGAAAAACGAGGCTCTTCGATGGCAGAACAACAAGGGGTAGCAGAAACAGCGGCTCCACAAGCTCCGGGTGGGACGACCTCCAGTCCATTCAAGATCGCCGGCAGGGTGTTTTCGATCCTGCTTCCGCTGGCATTTTGGTTTGCGCCGCTCGGTCTCGACAAGACCGTGCACCATGCACTTGCCATCACTCTTTTCATGATTGCCGCCTGGATCACCGAAGCTTTTGACCACGCCATAACAGGTTTCATTGGCTGTTATCTCTATTGGGTTCTCGGTGTGGTCAGGTTTCCCCAAGCGTTTTCCGGATTTGCGAACGATACAGCGTGGTTCCTGTTTGGCGCCATTCTGTTCGGCATGATGGCCATGAAATCGGGATTAGCGCGGCGGGTCGCATATCTCATCATGCGGGTCGTGGGCACCAGCTATGCCCGCATCCTGCTCGGAATGATCATCGTGGATTTTGTTCTGACCTTTTTCGTGCCCTCGGCGATCTCTCGCGTGGTTATATTATTTGCCCTCGGCATGGGTCTCATGGAGATCTTCGGCCTCGGCAAGGGGAGCAACGTCGGTCGCGGAATGTTCATGATGCTGACCTATCTTTCGAACATATTCGACAAGATGATCATCGCAGGCGCCTCTTCCATCACCTCAGTCGGCTTGATCAAGAGCATCGGAAAGGTAGAGGTGCTTTACAGCCGCTGGACCCTCGCTTTCCTGCCGTGCAGCATCCTGACCATCTTCATCGGGTGGCGGCTGGCCCTCTGGCTTTATCCGCCCGAGGTGAAGGAGTTGCCGGGAGGCGACGCCTATTTCCGGCAGGAAATTGCAAAGATGGGCCATATGAGCGTTCTGGAAATGAAGTCGGCCTTGTTCTTGGCACTCGCGCTGGGGCTCTGGCTCACCGATAGTTTGCATCACATGTCGCCCTCCATGGTGGGTTTGGGAGTCGGACTGCTCGCTACGATTCCCGGCATCGGCGTGCTCGACGTCGAGGACGTGAAGAAGGTGAATTACTTGCCGATCTTCTTCGTCGCCGCCGCCCTCAGCATGGGGGAGGTCCTGGTTTCCACCAAAGCGCTCGACGTGATGACTAATTCGATGTTTCTCTGGATGGAGCCCTTCATTCACGGTTCATTTGGCACCACCATGGTGCTGTACTGGACCGGGTTCTTCTACCACTTTTTCCTGGCCAGCGAAATTTCCATGGTCGCAACATCGACGCCCCTGGTGATGAAATTCGCGCTGGCCAAGGGCATGAATCCTCTCATACTGGGGATGATCTGGACGTTCGGTTCCGGCGCCAAGATCTTCGTCTATCAGTCCGGCGTGATGATCGCCGGATACGCCTATGGGTATTTCGAAACCAAGGACATGTTTAAGGTCGGCCTCTGGCTCAGCGTCATCGAGAGTCTGATATTGCTGGGACTGGTTGCAGTCTACTGGCCGATGCTAGGGTATCGTTAGGAATCCCGGATCGAGCGCGGTGCGGCGCGAGGCGGTCCAATCGCCCTGCGGGAAGGGGAGGTGTAAGGTGGCAAATCAAAACCAAGGCAAATCGCTGGGGCGGGGATTCAGTTGGCTAATCGCCATTCTTTTGTTGCTGGTGATGTTTATCAACTACCTGGACCGGCAGACGCTGTCGGTGCTGGCGCCCTATCTGCCCTCGGGGCTGCAAATGAGCAAGGTCGCCTACGGAGAAACTCAGTCTCTGTTCTTGCTGGCCTATGCTTTGGCCATGCCGCTGGCGGGTTGGACGGTGGATCGGATGGGAACCCGTGTGGGTTTGGCACTCACGGTTGCGCTCTGGTCGCTGGTTGAATTTCTCCACGGTACGGCGACAAATGTCTCCACGCTGAGAACCTACCGCTTCCTGCTAGGGATCCCCGAGGCGGGCGCCTGGCCAGCCGTGGCTAAGGTAGCCGCCGAACACGCCGCGCCCCATGCCAGGGCTACCCTGATCGGCATCGCCATGTTGGGTCTTGGTTTGGGAACCACGATGACTCCCCCGGTGGTCTTGTGGCTGACACACAACGATCCCTCCCGCTGGAATTGGGTCTTTTACATTACCGGCCTCGCAGGGTTCGCGTGGATTCTGTTTTGGCTGATATTTTACCGGTCGCAACCGACGGCTGCCGTAAGTGCCCGGGCGCCGGAGGCCCGTACGCCCTGGATCAAACTTCTGGCGGATCGCCAGGTTTTGGCGCTGATGGTGACCCGCACCTTTTCGGATTCGATGTGGTGGTTTTATCTCTACTGGATTCCACCCTTCCTGGTAAGTCGCCTGGGAATGGACCTGCACCACATGGGCGTGGTTGGGTGGATACCGTACTTTTTCGCCAGCATTGGCGCCGCAGTGGGTGGATACGCCTCGGGCGCTCTCATCCGGCGCGGATGGGAGCCCGTTCGGGCGCGAAAAGCAATCTTATGGATTTGCGCTTGCATTGTTCCCTTCACGAGTTATGTGGGAAAAGCAACCGACGAGGTTACCGTGATCACGCTGCTGGCGATCGCCACGTTCTTCGCCCAGGCATTCTTCGCCAATATTTTCGCGCTTCCGGCGGATATGTTTCCGCACGAAAAAGTGGCTTCCGTGGTTGGCTTGAACGTCATGACCGGATCTCTGGCCGGGTCGTTTACCATCTGGGCTGCCGGTCACATTGTAGAGCGCTTTTCTTACGGCCTGCTCTTTCTCCTGGTGGCCTTTTTCCTTCCGATGGGAGCCATTTGCGCTCAGATCGTTCTGCGCTCTCCGGCCTCCGTGCCGAAGGCTGTGCCGGTCGCAGGACACTAGTGTCCTGAGTCATTAATTCGTCGACAGTAACGAGCGAGGGAATCGAGAATGGCGTCAGCCGATTTTGTCCACACGAAGGGTTTGGGCTGGGTCTTGTGGTGGTCGAGGAAGGTTCGAATGGCAGTTTCCAGTTCGCG
>ORMF011897347.1_pt1 | contig 85044 bp, 85 predicted proteins | sample 1779871 | NCBI WGS metagenome assembly ORMF01 (sample SAMEA104232316, study PRJEB22302) | groundwater metagenome | biome: forest; feature: aquifer; material: groundwater | place: USA | collected 2011-08-07 | depth 5.4 m | reverse complement strand
GAGCACCGCAAAATCTACCGCCTGCTGGCCCTTCCAGAGGAGCCGATGAAGCCCGTGAAAGCCTGGCGGATCGACGATTTGTAGTGACGACACTCCAAAATCCGTGCGTAAATTACGCTACTGTGCGGAAGTTGGGCTAACCCGCGAGAAGACGCCAACGGCCGCGTGGTCGACGCGGGGTCACCTCGAGGCGGTGCTCCAGTTACAAGCCGGCACGTGTAGATATTTTGGGCCTAGTAGCGGCGGACGAGACCTGATAGGGGCGAGACTTCGCCCCGGGGCGTGATGGTGGCTGGGCGATCGAGCATCCGCCGCTCGGCAGCGCGGAGCTCCATCTTGAACTGCGTGAGCGAGTTGTTCACCCAGTGAACCGCGCGGTTGAGCGTTGACGCACCCGAGGAGATCGACTCAGGATAGACGCGCTCCGGCATGAGAAGCTTGCCCATGTGGTAGACGGCGTTCCCGATTTCCCGTACTTCCCGCCCCACCCCCGCATGAAGCCTCTTAACGAGGACGCTCGCGTTGACCGCCTCTTCAACCTCGGCCTCCGTCATCCACAGATCGTGGCCAACATTTGCCATATCCCCCAAGACCTTCGTGAGGGTCTCGAGGCCCGCGGCGTCGGTCGGCTTGGTCCGGCGGTAGCTGAACACGTCTTCCGCCGCGGCATATGCGAGTGCGTAGGCGTGCGCCAGCGTGAGCTTGTCCGCCTCTTTCATCATCTGGGAAGCTTCGGTCTTGGCGGCATTCAGGTTGGGATAGAGGAGATCCGCCACCCGGCGTCCTGGCTGGAGCGTGAGCCACCGAAGCCAACGTAGCTCGTCGACGATGGTTGGGTCTTCGTTGGCCACGTCGTCAAGCGAGACGCCTTGCGCCAGCCGCTGTCGCACGCGGCCGACGTGGTATTTCGGCAGCGTCTCGAGAAGGACTTCGTACGCCATGTCTGGATCCGCGAGCTGCTCCGCGGTCTTCATGCGCGCAATCGCCTCGGCGATCTCTTCCTCGCTGAGCACGAGTGCCACATCCGATACATCGGGGTGAAGGGTGCGCTTGACCTCACGCGCCATCGCGGAGGCGTAGTGCGCCCGCGCAGGATCCCGCGGGCGCCGGTGGGCGTTCGCGGATTCGACTTCCTCCGCTTGCTCGACCAGCGGACCACGCAGCCCTCGTGGAATGAAGCCGTGCTGCAAGAGCAGCAGCCGCGTCGCGTCGAGCTGATCGTCCATCTGCTGCTCAGGTGGAGAGCGATACGCCATCGCCTCGCGTGTGATCTCATCACAGCGACGCCGTACCCTGCGCCGCTCCTCGACGACGGCCACGAGCTCCTGCAGATCAAGGAGCGCGATGAAGAGCCGCGTCACCGGCGGCACCGCATCGATGACGAGTGCGAAGCGCATTTCCACGGGGTCCCGAGTCATCTAATCTCCACCCGGGTTCGGTCCGACCCCAGCCGGAAACCGCAACCCGGTAGGAACACTATAAAGCGCACCGCACCATTCTACGCGGCTAGCTTGTCAGCATCGTCGTTAAGCGTCGCAAAGAGCCCCATGTATCGGGCCCAAACGCCAGCCAACGCGAAGCAGAGCGCTCCCGCGCAATCTGGGTCAGGACTGCGCAGCCTTCCAATGAACGTGGAGATCTGCCGCCTGGGTGATGTGCTCGCGATAATGATCGATGAGCCACCCCATGACATCAGCCGCGCGCGTCTGGTACGGATCATTCGTGTCTGGTCCATACAGGACGGGCGCCTGCCGAAGATAGTCGTCGGCGGGCAACCGGCGCACCATATCCGCGACCACATCGTGCGCCGCGCGGAGCTCCGCGAATACGCCGGCGCGCTCTGGCCCCGCGAAGCCGTCGCGGATCTGCTTCTCGCGACGCAGCTTGGTCTCGTCCTCCGGATCGACGACCCGGACCTGGGCATAGCCTGCCCGTTCTATTTCGCCGAGTACGCGCCCATAGTGCTCGATCGTGTCCGTTACATGGACGACCAAGCCACCCAGTGTGTAGTCCTCGCCCTGGGGGGCAAAGCGAAGCGCGTCGTCCGGGATGGGTCGATACGCGGCTTCGAAGCCGTCCCGGAATCGATCAAAGGCACTGAGGGCAGCCGCGCGGTCTTCGAGTTTAACGGCGGATTGGTCCATTTGAGCTCCCTCCTTGTATCCCTGGAAATCTGCGACGCTGACACCTTGAGGGACTATAGCGGGCCTTGGCGCGACAGTGGGGCTTTCCTCGCCCGCGGGCAAACGCCGATCTACGTGCCGGGACGGGTGCACGGCGCAATGGAACGCGCCGTTCAAACGGGGTTCTCTGGCTTCTCCTGACAGGAGAGGCAGATGGAGCTGCCGCGGCCGGCGGCGCGAATCAGGCCGATCGCCTCACCACAGCGGGGACAGGGCTGCCCGACGCGGTGAAATACCTGGAGAAAGGCCGCGTTTCCGCCGGGGCGGCCATACAGGTCCTTGTAGTCGCTGAACGTCGTCCCGCGGCGCGGAATCGACTCGCCGACCACCTGTACGACCGCGGCATGGACCGCCTCAGACTCGCACCGGGCGAGGGTGTTCGCCCGGCGCGCGGGATGAACCCGCGCTGCCCAGAGGGCTTCGTCCACATAGATGTTGCCGAGCCCGGCCACGATGGCCTGGTTCAAAAGGAGGGCCTTCACCAGCGCGGTGCGGCGCGCGAACTGATCGGCCAGGTAGGCCGGCGTGAAGTCCGGCCCGAGCGGCTCCGGTCCGAGCCGAGCATCCAGGATCGCGACGTCGGCCGGCTCGAGCATCCGAATCTCGCCGAAGCCGCGGTGATCGCAGAGCCGCAGCTCGCGGCCGTCGCCGAGCACCAGCGCAAGGTGAAGGTGCCCATCGGGCGGGTCCGAAGGATCTCGAAGGAAGATGTTGCCCGTCATGCCGCGATGGAGGAGGAGCGTATCCCGACTGGCGAGCCCGAGCAGCAGAAATTTGCCCCGCCGACCGATCTCGACGACTGTCTGGCCTTCGATGCGATTGCGGAGCTCCTGAGGATTTGCCGCGCCGAGCATGCGGGTCTGAGCCACGAGGGCCCGCGCGATAACGCGGCCGGCGACCTCACGCTCGAGGTCCGCCCGCATCGTCTCGACCTCAGGAAGCTCCGCCAACTCGGCACTCCAGATTCGTAGCTGCGGCTGAATGGTAGCCGTTCTGCAGCGCAACTTGACCCCATGGCCATGTGGGCGCGATCATTGGCTCTAAGTGGGCGGCGCGGCCGTGCCATATGACCGGCGTCCTATGCCCGGCGTTCGACAAAGAGGAGGAAGCATGGCCGCGTTTACCGACGTGCGGAGATTCATCGACCTCGTCGACGATCTCGGCGAGCTGCGCACCGTCAAGGGCGCGCACTGGGACCTCGAGATCGGCGGCATCACCGAGCTCGCCCAGCATCAGATCAACGGCCCCGCCGTTCTGTTCGACGACATTCCGGATTATCCATCTGGCCACCGCGTTTTCATCAACAGCATGGGCTCCGCCAACCGGACGGCGCTCGCCCTCGACCTCCCGACCGGTCTCTCGATGCGCGAGTTGCTTCCACTCTGGCGTGAGCGCTCCAAGCGTATCGAGCCCATCCCCATGAACTACGTCACCGATGGACCCGTCATGGAGAACGTGTTCGAAGGTGACAAGATCGACATGTACGCCTTCCCCACGCCGAAATGGCACGAGCTGGACGGTGGCCGCTACATCGGCACCGGGAGCTTCGACGTCACGCTCGATCCCGACAGTGATTGGATCAACCTCGGCTGCTACCGCGTCATGGTGCTCGGCCGCGACAAGCTTGGCTTCTACATCTCCCCTGGCAAGCACGGCCGCATCATGCGCGACTCCTACTTCGCCCGCGGCAAGCCGATGCCGGTCGTCATGTCCTTCGGCCATGACCCAACGCTCTTCCTCGGCGCATCGATCGAGGTGCCCCCGAACGTTTGCGAGTACGACTACGTGGGCGGCATCAAGGGCGGACCCGTCAACGTCATCAAGGGCCCGGTCACGGGGCTGCCGTTCCCGGCGGACGCCGAGATCGTCGTCGAGGGCTTTGCGTATCCGGGCGATACCGGCGAGGAGGGGCCGTTCGGCGAGTGGACGGGCTACTACGCGTCGGACCACCGCAATGAGCCCATCCTGACCGTGAAGGCCGTTTACCACCGCAACAACCCGGTCATTCTCGGCTCGCCTCCTGGCAAGCCGCCGACGGAGCTCACGTCCTACCGCGGGCTGATGCGCTCGGCACTTGTATGGGAGCAAGTCGAGAAGGCGGGCGTGCCGGACGTCACAGGCGTCTGGTGCCATGAGGCCGGCGGGGCCCGCCTGCTGGTCGCCATCTCCATCAAGCAGCGCTACCCGGGCCACGCGCGGCAGGCCGGCCACGTCGCCGCGATGTGCCACGCGGGTGCCTACCTGGGCCGTTACGTCGTCGTCGTCGACGAGGACATCGAGGTCACCGACCTCAACGACGTCGTGTGGGCGATGTGCACGCGGGCGGAGCCGGAGGAGTCGTTTGACCTCATCAAGCGCGCCTGGAGCGGCCCGCTGGATCCGCGCATCCCGAAAGCCCGCAAGGGTCTGAACTCCCGCTTCGTGATCGACGCGACGCGCCCCTGGGAGTGGAAGGACGAATTCCCCGCGGTCGCCGAGATGAGTCCCGGTATGCGCAAGCAGATCGTCGACAAGTGGGGCGACCTCATTCTGGGCACCGGCAAGCCGCGCATCCCCGCGGGCGTCTAACAATCTCGTCTAGCTGGCTCATGAACCATCGCGGCGTTCGCAGCGCCGCGCAGCCCGGCCCCGAGCACGTGCTCGGGGCCGGGCTGTTTGATGTCGAGCGAGGCCCCAAATGATCGCCGCCGTCGTGCTCGCAAGCGGTTTTTCCCGCAGGTTGGGTCAATCCAAATTGAACCTCGAGGTCGGAGGGCGCACCCTGCTGGAACGAGCGCTGGACACGGTTTCGACCGCCGGGGAGCTAGGTCGACGTCTCGTCGTGCTGCAGCCGGAAAGCCTCATGTTCCTCAACCGCGTCCGCTATTCCGGCATCGAGCCGCTCGCGAATCCGCACGCCGCGGCGGGCCAGAGCGCCGCGATCCGGCTGGCTACCGCCCACCTTACGGACGACCCAACCGTGGAGGCAATCATCTTCTCGGTCGTCGACCAGCCCTTCCTTACGCCCGCGGTCTTTGCCGCGCTTGCTGAGGCCTGGTCGAATGGCGGCGGCGAGATCCTGGTTTCGAGCTACGAGGCGCGGCGGGGCAACCCGGTTCTGTTCGGTCGCCGCTACTTCGATGAGCTCCAAAAGCTCAGCGGCGACGTTGGCGGGCGCGAGATCCTGCGCGCCCATCCGGAAGCTGTGCATGAGGTCCCGATGCCCGACCCAGCCGCGGGCCAGGACGTCGACACGTGGGAAGATCTCCAGGCCGCCCAGGCGGCAGCGAGCGATTAGCGTTTCCCGCCTATCCCCATGAGGGACAATACCGTTCACATTGGCAGACATGGGTGGGGCGGAATGCAATTATCCCCTCGCCCTCTGGGAGAGGGTTAGGGTGAGGGCGTGGCCGAAGCGACGATGTACGAGCACCTCCGCGCGCGGTGGCCGCTGGATCTGGACCGGCCCGTTCTAGAGCATCCAGACGGGCGACGGCGCAGCTACAGTTGGCTCGTCGAGCGCTCGGCGCGGGTCGCGCGGGCGCTGCAGGATCTTTCGGTTCCAGTTGGGGGCCGGGTCGCGGTCCAGGCCGCCAAGACCGAGGACATGCTGCCCGTGTATCTCGGCTGCCTGCGGGCCGGCGCGGCCCTGCTGCCACTCAATCCCGCGTACACCTCGGACGAAGTGGCCTATTACCTGAGCGATTCCCGGGCATCACTGCTGCTGTGCCAACCCGAGCGACTCGAAGAGCTCCGCGACGTGGCCAAGCAGGCCGGCGTCCAGGCGATCGAGAGCCTGGATGTCGACGGCGAAGGCGGCACGTTCCAGCAGAGGCTGACCGCAACACCGGCGGAGCCTGCGCCCGTCCGGGTGACACCTGAGGCGACGGCCGCGATCCTTTACACGTCCGGTACGACCGGTCGACCGAAGGGCGCGATGCTGACCCACCGCAACCTCGCCGCGAACGCCGACGCCCTCCACGGCGCGTGGGGCTGGGATACGAATGACGTGCTCATCCACGCGCTGCCCGTCTTCCACATCCACGGCCTCTTCGTGGCGCTGAACGGCGTGCTTCGCGCGGGCGCCTCGATGATCTTCCTGACGCGCTTCGATCCCGACTTGATTGTCGCCGCGCTGCCCCGGGCGACGGTCTTCATGGGCGTCCCCACGATGTACCACCGCCTGGCCGAGCACCCGAGCCTGACGGTGGACCTGTGCCACCGGATGCGACTGTTCGTATCTGGATCTGCGCCGCTCAGCGTGCCCGACTTTACGGCCTTCCGCGAGCGTGCCGGCCACACGATCCTCGAACGGTACGGCATGACCGAGACCGGGATGAACATCTCGAACCCGCTTCGCGGCGCGCGCAAGCCGGGCGCTGTCGGCCTGCCGTTGCCAGGCGTGCAGGTGCGGCTGGTCGACGTGGAGAAGAACGTGGACGTGGCGCAGGGCGAGGTTGGGGAGATCTGGCTCCGGGGCCCGAACATCTTCGCGGGCTACTTCGGCGCGCCCGAGAAGACGGCCGAGTCCTTCACCGAGGGCTGGTTCCGCACGGGCGACCTGGCGATGCAGGATCCAGACGGCTACTACATGATCGTCGGCCGGCTGAAAGACATGGTGATCAGCGGTGGCCTGAACGTCTACCCTGCCGAGGTGGAGACCGTGCTGGACGCGATCGCGGGCGTTGAGGAGTGCGCCGTGTTCGGCCTGCCCGATCCTGACTTCGGCGAGCGCGTGGCCGCCGCCATCGTCCGCCGCGCAGGTACAACGCTCACCGAAGACCAGGTCATCGCCGAGGCGCGCACGCGCCTCGCCCCCTACAAGTGCCCGAAGACCGTCGCATTCCTGGACGCCCTCCCCCGCAACGCGATGGGCAAAGTCGAGAAGAACCGCCTGCGCGAGCTGCTCGGCCAAGCGTAAGCGACCCCCGGCGAAAGGCAGCGCTTTCGCTGGGGGTATACTCCTTAGATATCCTTTTGGCATATGCGAGGAGTACCTATGGAGGCGATTTCGTTAAAGCTGCCTGGCGACCTGATGGCGGCAAGCAGCGAGTATGCGCGGGCGCTCGGGCTGTCTCGGGCCGAGTACATTCGCCGGGCAATCGCGCTCATGAACCAGGAAACGCGGGCCGAGCTTCGCGCCAGGCGGCTTGCCGAAGCGTCTCAAAAGGTCAGGCATGAGAGCATGCGGGTCAACGCCGAGTTCGCAGCGATCGAGCGAGACCCGGATGCCGAGTAGGGGCGAGGTGTGGTTGGCAAACCTCGATCCTCCGCGCGGGACCGAGCCGGGCAAGACCCGCCCGGTGCTGATTGTGCAGGCCCAAGCATTGCTCGATGCCGACCATCCATCTACGGTTATTGTCCCGCTGACGACGAACCTCGTCGCCGACGCCGAGCCACTCCGGGTTCGTGTGTCGAGCAACTGGGGGTTGCGGCAAGACTCCGACCTCCTGATTGACCAGCTTCGAGCCATCGACAATCGCCGTCTCGCCCTCGGACCGGTCACCACGCTTCCGACATCGCTGATGCAAGACGTCGCCGACGCCATCCGCGAAGTGCTCGACTTGGACGCGCGCTAAACGCACTCCCGCAAGTTCGCCCTACCAATCCGGGGCGGTGAGGTCGAGATGTCGCCGGATTGCAAGGGCGACTTTCAGTATCGCTTGAGCGGATCGAATGGTCGCGGCCGACCGTGTTTTCGACCGCGATGGCGATGGATCTATCCCGCGGGGCTTGTCCCGGGCGCCGGAGCTCTTCACACGTCGTGGTTGCCGCCCGGAGATCATGGCGCCGGGACGCGGTTTTCGCAACCCTGGCATTCGCATGAAACCTGGCTCCCTTTGCGAGATCGTTCCAGGCACCAAACCGGACCAAATTGGGCCAACGAGACATTGGCGAAGGCTACGCGCTGCCGACCGCATCGAGGGTTGCGGAGATGACGTTAAGCGCGCTTGGTACAAGCTCGGTGAGCGACGGGCGACAGGTCACGAGGAGCGGGCAGCTCGGCGGGCATTGCTCGGGAAGGCCCGGATCAACCCCGGCATCGAGCATGTGCATGCGATCGTCCTGCTCCTCGATGAAGACCTGGCGCACCTCATCGCCGATCACGTGGAAGTCGCGCCGCACCTCCACGCGATTGCCCCGCCCACGCAGGAAGACGGTGCATCCGATATCGAACGGCCGCTCGAACGCGCTCTCCGCGGCCAGCGCCAGCCCGGTCGTAACCAGATGATGCCGCTCCTCCGGCGGTTCGAACATGATCGCGAACACAATGCCATCGCGAAAGGATACGGCGTCCGCGATGGTCGGCTCGGCCAGGCCAAGATACCGTCCCGGCACGGGCACGTTCACATCGATCGGCAGTGCGAGCGCGACCAGCCCGTCACCGCCGATCTGGCCCGTCTCAGCGCGCAGGCTGCGCCGATGCTCCAGCTCCGTCGTCCGCTGGTGCTCGAGGATTCCCTCCTGCATGCTGCCGGTCACGAAGCGGTATGGCAGGCGCAGGCCGAGGCGGAAGTAGGGGATGCGCGGGCAGTAGACGTGCTGGCGCACATCGCTGACGGTGATGGGCAGCAGCCCCGGCGCTGGCGGCGTCACGGCGTCGCAACCTCACGATGCCCCTTGAAATCGGCATCGCAGATCGGGAACAGCGCGACGTGACCCTCGGTCCGCCCGAGGCGGCGCCGCGCCCGCTGGAGCAGCTCCGCCTGGTGGGTGTGGGTCAGGGTGCCGACGTACGCGGAATTGAATGCGGCTGAGGCCATAATCCAGGCAGAGATCCGCGACCTTGCCGCGGATCCGGTCCTCGACGATGTCGTAGACGACGAGGCAGCGTCCCATGGTGCACTTCCCTCCCGCATTTATTCCGTCAAGCGAGGGGAAAGTTCGACACTGCCACTGTACGTGCTTTATGGGCGCCGCCGAGTGGGAAAGACCGAGCTGCTGCGCGCCTTCACCAGCGGCAAGCGGCCCATCTTTTCTAAATCAATCGAGAGCGGCTGCTGACCTTTGGCCATGCACGGTCGGCAGTGAGCACGACGGACGCGTTCAGCGCATCGCCTGTGGCCAACACCAGTGCGTCAGGGAGCTTGAGCGCGAGGTGCTGGCTACGGAGATCGGCCGCCTGCCTGGCGATCTCGACGCTGAGTGGCTCAATGCGGATGGCGAATGCAACAATGAACTGCTCGAGCAGGGCAACAGCCGCCTTCCCCCGCCGAAAAGGGCCGACCAGCACCTCGGCATAGGCGCTTGCGGGCAGGACGAGATCATCTGCCTGGTGAGTGCTGAATGCCGCCAGCGCGCCCCTATGGTGCGCATCTCCCGGATCAACGAAGGCGATGATCACACTCGCGTCGAGGACAACTAGTGCCACTCGCCGCGCAGCTCATCGAGATAACCGGCCGGATAAACCCCCGGGAGGCAACCAGCATAGCGCTCGATCATATTGTCGGCGCGCACCAGAACAATGCGCCCTGGTCCGGCGGCCTCGACGTGAAGCTCATCTCCCGCCCTGAGACCGGCCCTTCGCAACGCGTCGGCAGGAATCGTCGCCTGGTTCTTGCGGCTAACGCGCGTGTATCCACGCCGTCGAGGGTTCTTTACTTCGCTCATGAAAAGTAAGAATACTCAAATTTCAGTTAGCGGGTCCACACGCCGCATTCTGGACTTTACCCAGTGCAGCGCCCGGCCTTCGCGTGATCCGCAGGTATACTCGTCGAACGAACGCACGAGGATCACAGGGATGGCTGCACGCAACGCCACATCCGAGGCCGGCGACGCCGGTCGCCGCCCCCCTCAGGGAAAGCTGACCTACGAGGGCTTTCTTGACTGGTGTGATGAAGATACGCTGGCCGAATGGGTCGACGGAGAGGTGCGGATGGCATCGCCCGCGTCGTGGCGGCACCAGGACATCGTGAGCTTCCTGCTGGTGATCCTGAGAATGTGGGTGCGACGGCGTGATCTCGGGGTGGTGCTCCCGGCGCCCTTCCAGATGCGGCTTGCGCCGCCGATCAATCGAGGTCGGGAGCCGGACATCCTGTTCGTCGCGCGCGCCCACCTGGGGACGCTGCGGAACACGTACCTTGACGGACCGGCCGATCTCGTGGTGGAGGTCACCTCTCCTGAGAGCCTTTCCCGCGACCGCGGCGAGAAATTCGCGGAGTATGAAGCGGCGGGCATCCCGGAGTACTGGTTCATCGACCCGGATCGGCACCAGGCCGAGTTCTATCGGCTGGGCTTCGACGGCCGATACGCATTGGCGCTCGGCGGGGCCCAGGGTGAATACGAGAGCCCGACGCTATCGGGGCTGCGGCTCCCCATCGAGTGGCTCTGGCAGGACCCGCTGCCGGACGAAGTCTCGGTACTGCAAGCGCTCGGGCTCGTCTCATAGCACCCGAAAGCCGGGCGCCACACCCGCCTTAGCCCTCCGTGACCGAGCACACTCGCGAAGACCGCGGTGTGCCGCTCGCCGGCGAACATCAGCCACACCACCTCGCGATCGATGCCCGCGAAGTTCTCGTCGACCCACGCGCGCGCCATCCGCGCATCCTCCTGGCCGGCGATTCGATCCGCCGGATCGGGATCCTCCGCCACCAGACTATTCCGCGTCGGCGACGAAAGTTCGACAGCCTCGAGCGAGATCTCTCGCGCGGCCTGCTGTTTGGCGCGGTGCCAGGCGTTGATCGCGTCACCCTTGGCATCGACGTGGAGGTAGGTCGTGAGGGTCGCGCGCGCCGGGTCGTAGCGGGCCGGCTCCTGGGCCAGCCGCGACACCGAATCGAACGCGATCTCCTCGAGATCGCGCCGATCCATGCCGGGCAAGCGCGCGCAAAGCCAGCCCGTAAGGGGCTCGAGGTACCCTTCGATGAGATCGAAGGGCGCCGTCGGATCGCCGGCGAGGAGCCGCTCGTGCAATTCGCGGTCCGCGGGGCGCGACTGTCTGCCGGGGGAAGTCTCCTCCACGAGGGGCGACTGACCACGGAGAAGATCATGCGATGGGTCGTCTCGCATCATGTCCGGCCAAATGACGAAATCAGCCGCCATTCTGGCACACATTCTGTCTACATGCGAGCGAACACGACCAAATGCCGCCCGTATGCGGCAGCTGCAACTCCGGCAAGACCCGGCGGCTAGTACATCGCGCCCCAGCTATCGGCGGCGCGAAACTCGACGAGGATCGGGATGCTGAGGGTCATGGCGCCCTCCATGATCTCCTTGGCGGCGGCGGTGAGCGCGTCGATCTCGTCGTCGGGGACTTCGAAAAGGAGCTCGTCATGCACCTGGAGCAGCATGCGGGCGCGCATCCGTTGGTCGGTCATGTGGGCCTGGAGCCGCACCATCGCAATCTTGATGATGTCACTCGCCGTCCCCTGGACTGGCGCGTTGATCGCCATCCGCTCGCCCGCCGCTCGCACGCCGTGGATCGGAGACTTGAGCTCCGGGATGGTGCGGCGCCGTCCCAACAGCGTCATCACAAAGCCGGTGGTGCGTGACTCAGCAATCAATCGCTTCTGAAAGACCTCGACGCCCTTGAATTTCTCGAAGTAGCGGCGAATGAATTCTGCCGATTGCTGCTGGGACAGCCCCGTCTGCTCGGAGAAGCCGAAGGCGCTGATCCCGTAGATGATGGCGAAGTTGGCGGTCTTCGCTAAGCGTCGCTGGTCGGAGGTCACCTCTTCGAGCGGCACGCCGAACATCTCGGCGGCTGTGGCGACGTGCACGTCCTGACCAGTCTGGAAGGCCTCCATCAAGGTGGGATCCTGGGTCACGTGGGCCTGGATCCTCAGCTCGATCTGGCTGTAGTCCGCTGAAAGGAGCTTCCAGCCCGGTTCGGGCGCGATGAACGCACGCCGGACTCGCCGGCCCAGCTCCGTGCGGACCGGAATATTCTGGAGGTTCGGGTCGGTTGACGAGAGTCGCCCCGTCGCCGCGACGGTCTGGTTGTACGTCGTGTGGATGCGGCCGGTCTCCGGGTGGACCAGCAACGGCAGCGCATCCACGTACGTCGACTTCAGCTTCGTCAGCTCGCGGTGCTCGAGGATAAAGTCGATCGCCGGGTGCGCGCCCCGAAGCCCGGTTAGGACATCCGCCGCGGTTGAGGCCTTGCCCGTCGCCGTACGTTTGGCACCCGGGAGCCTCAGCTCGTCAAAAAGCACGTTGGCGAGCTGGGTGGGCGAGTTGAGGTTGAACTCGTGGCCAACCGAATCGAAGATTCCCCGCTCGACCGCGGTGATGCGCTCGTGCAGCTCGCGGCTCAGCTCGAGGAGGTAGGGCACATCGATCGCGATCCCCGCGCGCTCCATCGACGCGAGGACATCGACCAAGGGCACCTCGACGTCGCGGTAGAGCTGGTCGACGCCATTCGCCGCCAGCTCACGCTCCAGAATCGGCCGCAGCTCGACGAGCGTCTCCACCTCCTGGCAGACCAGCTCGGACATCTTGTCGATGGGCGCCTCCTCGATCGAGATGGCGCTCCGGCCCTGCCCCAGGAGCGACTTGGTCGTCGGCAGCTCGCGGTTCAGGCGTGACCAGCTCAGGTCCTGGAGGGTCAGCGTTCGCTGCGAGGGCTCCACCAGATACGCGGCAATCCCGGAATCGAAGGCAAATCCACGCACGTCGATCCCATGCCGATCGAGCGCGATGATGGCTTGCTTCGCGTTCGGACTGGCCTTGGGAATATCGGCATCCTGCAGCAGCAGCCGCAGCCGGTCGATCGCCTCCTTGAGCGGGAGCCGCCCGTCGTCGCCCACGGTCGTCGTCGCCAGGGGCACGTATACGGAGTCGCCGGCTTCCGCTGCCAGGCCGACGCCGACGATCTGGGCGCGCATCGCATCCGGTCGATCGAGCACGACGACCACGCCCACCGTGCCTTCGGCCTCGCGCAATGTATCGACCCGCTCTGCCAGATCGTCGAGCGACAGCGCAATACAGCGCGGTCGGGCTTCCACCGGCGCGGTCGGAGTCGGGTCCACCTCGAACAAGCCTTGCTGCATTCTGGGTTCTTTCGCGTCACCATTGGCTTTTGCCTCGCCGCTCCGCGTCGGCGTCAGCGAGGTTGGCAGCCGGTCGATCAGACTGCGGAATCCCAGCTCATGGAACAGGTTCAGCACCTGATCCCGATCGGGTGCGGTCATGGCGCTGGTCGCAAGGTCAAACTCGATCGGAGCGTCCCGCATGATCTGAGCCAACTCGCGGGCCGTCCGCATCTGCTCCACGTGCGGCTCGAGCTGGCTTCGCTGTTTTGCCGGGAGTGAGTCGAGATTCGCGATGAGCTGCTCCACGTCGTGGTATTGCTCGAGCAGCTTGGTTGCCGTTTTGTCCCCGATCCCGGGCACCCCCGGAATGTTGTCCGTCACGTCGCCGCGCAGGGCTCGCAGGTCGACGAGCTGCTGGGGGACCAGCCCGTAGCGTTCTCGGACCGCGGCCTCGTCGTACAGCACCGTGTCCGTCACGCCCCGCCGCGTCGCGAGCACCTTGGTCCGGGGCCCGACGAGCTGCAATGCGTCGGTGTCACCCGTTACGATGACGACCTCCATACCCGCCGCGGCGGCGCGGTCCGCGAGCGTGCCCAGGATGTCGTCCGCCTCCAGGCCCTCGACTCGCACGATCGGGACGTGCAGCGCCTCGAGCACCTCCATCACCCGGGCGAACTGGTGGCCAAGGCCATCAGGCGTCGCCGCGCGGGTGCCCTTGTAGGCCTCGAAGCGCTGGTGGCGGAACGTCGGCTTCGGCGTATCGAACGCCGCCACGATGTGCGTCGGGTTCAGGTCTCCGATCGCCCGCAGCAGCATCATCGTGAAGCCATAGGTCGCGTTGGTGAGCTCGCCACTCTGGCTCGTGAGTGGCGGCAACGCGTGGAACGCACGGTAAATCAGGGAGTTCGAGTCAAGGAGCAGCACCCGGTCAGTCATCGGCGTCCAATCTTGAGTTAGTGCTCGCTGACCCCGTTGCCGCCGAGCCGTTTGGTCAGCCGCACCCGGTTCGCCTCCAGCACCTGCTGAAACACATCGGAGTCCAGGGGGTCGGTGGTCATGATCAGGGCATCCTCGCCGTCGTCGCTATAGTAGCGCTTGCGGATGCCCGCATTGCGAAAGGTGTACTTCCGATAGAGCGCCTGCGCGACCGTGTTGGAGACGCGGCATTCCAGCGTCACCGTCGAGGCGCCCAGCAAGCAGGCATGATCGATGAGGTCCACGATCAAGAGCTCGCCTATGCCCTCTCCCCGATACGCGGGGTCCACGGCGATCGTCGTGACGTGGGCGTCGTCCACCATCATCCACATGCCGGCATAACCAACGATCTCCTCGAGCTCCGCGGCATGCTCCGGTGCGTAGCCGCCCGCGTCCCCTTTGATGAGGCGGCTCAGCCGGGCGAGGATGCCCTTGCCCTCCTCGGTTTCCTCCTCGCCCGCGATCGGGAATCGCCGCTCGCGACGCGGCTCCCCCGCATCAGACGAGCGCTTCGCCACGACGTAATAGGCGAGCTGGTTGCGTTCGATCTCCCGCTTGTACGCCGAAACCGGCCAGCTCGTGGGGAACGACTCACGCTCGATGGCCGCCACCGCGGGGATATGCTGGAGGGCCATCAGCTCGACGACGTACTTCATCGCCCTTGTGGTTCAGTTGTCATACGCATCTGCCCCCTAATGGAGGTAGATCGGCTCGACGGTCGGGCCGACTGCCTCGCCGCGGCGCAATTTCAGGGACGTCAGCTCAGCCAAAAAGCCTGCCCGCCGCACGCTCGCCGCGGGCATCGCAAGCTCTACGCGAGCGCCGTAGTGGCGCTCTACGTTCTCGCGGGTCTGGCGATCGAGGTCCACAACCAGCAGGGAGTGCTCCACCGCACAGACCTCGAGCAGCTCGCCAAGCCCTGAGCTCTGCACCCGCGACTCGTGCTCCAGGTGCACGCCCACCCGTCGAAATCGCGCGGTTGCGTAATGTCCTCGGCCGACGTCGATGGCCGCGCGGATCGAACGCGCGGACCTGCCCTCTGAGCCGGCCGCCGACCCCTGGCTCCACGCAATGACGTCCAGCGTGGGCACCTGCATGATTCCGATATCGAGCGCCATGCCCAGCCCCATCGCGGTTGAGACGCCGACCCGTAATCCAGCGTATGAGCCGGGGCCGATCGCGACGGCGATCGTCTGAAGGTCCGTCCGCTGGACGCCCGCTAGGGTGAGGACGTTGTCGATTGCTGGCAGGAGCTGCGCAGAGTGGCGTCGCCCGCTGTGCCACACGGTTTCAGCCAGCACCTGCTCGTGGTACACGGCAACGCTCGCAGTCGCGCTTGAAGTATCGACTGCCAGGATGACGCCGCCGTCCGCCATACCGCTTACTTTGCCACCGCGGCCTGGACGAACACGTCGCGAAGCCGCGGCTCGGCCGATTCGACCTCCAGCCGTCGAGTTTCATCACCAGTGACCGCGAATTCGATGCGCGTTGCGTGCGGCACGAGATCACCCGGCAGCGAATCGGGCCATTCCACGGCGCAGACGCCCTCGCTTCCGAAGTACTCGGAGATCGCCTCCAACGTTGTTGGATCCATAACCTCCACGCGGTAGAGATCAAGGTGGTAGATCGGTATGCGCCCCTCGTACTCGTTCGCGATGACGAACGACGGGCTCGTCACGGGGCCGTCCACCCCGAGGCCTTGTGCGATACCCTGCACAAGGGTTGTCTTTCCCGCGCCGAATCCCCCGCGCAGGATAAACACGTCTCCTGGCGCCACGGCTGCCCCCAGCCGGCACCCGATAGCACGGGTCTCATCCTCACTCTGCGTCTCGACGACCAGGCGATCCATCATGTTTCCGTACTCAACCGATCAAAAATGGCGATATCCGCCTCGTTGCACTGGCCGGGCTTCGCCCTTCGCGCTCCGAACGTTGACATCCGGTCGCGTGCCCGCCCGCGGCAGCACGGAGCCGATCGCGGTCAGCGCCGGTTCACCGAGCGCGCCCAGCCGCTCGCTCGTGGCTGCGATCCGGTCGGCCGGACCAACGCAGACCAGCTCGTAATCTTCTCCACCAGTCAACGCGAGCTCGAGCGCCTCAGCCCCAAAGCATACGCTCGCGGCGGAATGAACCGGAATTTGCTCGGTAATGAGCTCGGCATCGACGTTACTCTGTTCGCAAATGTGGCCGACATCTGCCACCAGACCGTCGCTCACATCGATCGCGCACCGAACGCCCGCGCTCACAAGCTCCTGACCCGCGGTCACCCGCGGCGTTGGCCGCCGATGCGTCTGGACGAGTACACCCTCGGCGCCGGCCCGGTCAGCCCGCGCTCGTTCGGATTCTGCCGTGGCGCGCTCCGCTGATTCGCACCAGCCCTGCTGGAGCAGCCGCAGGCCGGCGGCCGACCCTCCGAGCGGTCCAGTCACGGCGATCACATCACCCGGGTTGGCACGCGAGCGTCGCAACAGCCGCTCCTCCGGTAGCTCCATCTCACCCGCGCGGACCGACGTGCCAATCAAGGTCACACTCAACGTGAGAACAGGCGCCCGCACGACGTCCCCTCCTGCTACCACGAAGTCGTAGGCTCGCGCACAGTCACCCATACCCCGATACAGATCCTCAACGTCCCCGAGGGGCGTCGTCGTCGGCAACCCGAGCGTGACGAACGCGTAGCGTGGTAGGCAACCCATTGCTGCCACATCACTCACGTTCTCGGCGAGCGCCTTCCAGCCAAGATCCCGCCAACTCGTCGTCGTCAGGTCAAAATGAACACCCTCGACGAGCGCGTCAGCCGTCGCAACGGTCATGGTGTGCGGCTCGGATGTCCAGGCTGCCGCGTCGTCGCCGATGCCGATTTTCAGGGCATGGGAGCGTGGGCCGGCAACCAGCGAAGCCAGGCGATCGATCAGCTCGAACTCGCCGACCTCAGAAACTGCCACCAGATCTCCTTCCGGGCGCACAGCCTTCCCGAATTATAGGCACCGGGTCGGGATCGACGGACCAGCTTGCCCGATTGCGGAGGCCGCACGCACCGCTGCGGGCGAGGGATCGCAACGGGCAAGTCGCCGACGTACTTATAATCGACCCGAAAGAGGGTTTGTGCGAATAGGCATCGTTTCCGACGTTCACAGCAACCTCCCCGCTCTCGAGGCGGTGCTGGAGGCCCTGGGCCCCGTGGACGGGCTCTGGTGCCTCGGCGATTTCGTTGGCTATGGTCCCTGGCCCAACGAATGCATTGAGCTGCTGCGAGATCGGGGCGTGGTGGCCATCGCGGGCAACCACGACCTCGCCGTGATCGGCGAGATCCCAACGGACTACTTCAACCAGCACGCGGCGCTGGCAGCGTATTGGACCGGCCAGCAGCTCACGGCGGATTCCCGGAGTTTTCTCACCTCGCTGGAAGCGAAGACCGTGGTCGACGACGTCACGCTCGCGCACGGGAGCCCGCGTGATCCAGTCTGGGAATACCTCCTATCCGCCGCTGGTGCTGAGGAGAGCTTCCCTGCCCTTAGCACGTCCCTTTGCTTCGTCGGACACAGCCACGTGCCGTGTCTGTTCGCCCAGGCGCCCGGCGAACGAACCATCGGCAGCTATATGGAACCCGACCGGACCTACACGATCACGGAGACGGAGATCTGCATTGCCAATCCCGGGAGCGTGGGCCAGCCGCGCGACCGGGATCCACGCGCCGCGTTTTTGCTGTACGACACCGATGCGCGGCGTCTCGCGTGGCAGCGAGTGGCCTATGACATTCCTCGCGTGCAGGCGCGAATGCGCGAGGTCGGCCTTCCTCTCCCGCTTGCCGACCGCCTCGACCGCGGCGCCTGAGAGGTAGCCGCTCCGGCTCGGTCGCTGATCGCTCGCAACGTGGACGGGTTGACGCGGCAAGTCAGCTCAGGCGGGGGTAGCTGCTCCAGCTTGGGGCGCGGGCGGATCTTCGGGGGGCGGCGGCTGGACGCGGTGGGTCAAATTGGACACGACTTCCGCGAAAACGATGGCGTTGGGCACCAGAATCAGCACGTTGTCGGTCGTGCGGATCGACGTTGCGCGGAAGCCCACATGCTCCACCCGACCGACGTGCTCCTTTACTTGGACCTCGTCGCCGATGATGAACGGTTTCTCAAACAGCAGATACAGGCCCGCAAAGAAGCTTTTCAGGATGTCCTGAACCGCCAGGCTGAGCGCTAGGCCGATCGCCCCGAACGTCGCGAGGATGCTGGCCTGGTCCAAGCCGAGGAAGCCAAGGACCCAGACCAGTCCGAGGATAAGAATCGCGCCGTAAAGAAGCCGCGCCGCCAGCACGCGGACGTTCGCATCCGCGGCGGTGCGGCTCCCTGCGCGCTCGAACGAGGTGCGCGCCCCGTCGGCCACTCGCAACGTCACGATTCCTACTACGGCGGCCACAAGCAGCCGCGAGACCCAGATCTCGCCGAAGCGACCGCTCGTGAGCGCGATCTGGTCCCACGTCATCCTGGGGGGCTACCCGGATTGGGACTCGGGAATTCAATCAATGCGCAATGCGGCGAACGCGCTTGGGGCGCAGCAAAAAGGTCGGAACAAAAAGAAAGATCGAACGGCACGGGAGGTCAGTGTTGACCACGCTATCCGCTCGATTCACCCGGGTGGCCATGCGGCCGGGTGTTAGTTCGCGTTCTGGTTCTGCTGAGCCAGGAGGCCCTTCGCCTCATCACCTACGCCCTGCTCCGCGCAATCGAGGTAGGTCGAGTAGAGCGCCTTGTCCAGCAGCTTACGCTTCCAGTCTCCGGCGTCGAGCATGTTGATGAACTCACGCCGCTGGCGAACCAGCGAGGCGAGCCGGGTCAGCAGGAAAAGCTGGATCGGCGTGTAGGAGCGCAGGCCACCTGTTTGCACTGGGGCACTGGTGGTTGGGTTCGCGTTTCGCTGTTCCGCCATACTTCCCCCGCATCTGTTTCCAACAGGCGCGACGCCCATATTGTATCACAGGGTCCGGGCGCCCAAAGGGCTGCGACAGGGTGCGCTGGTGCCGCCGGGAACACCATTGCGGAGTGAAGGGAATCACTGTGTTTGGTCAGTAGGTGCGTTACAGGCCGTAAAGACTGATTGCCAGACACGACAAGCAGGCAGTAGACTCATGCGTTCTTGAACGATGGTGGAGTATCAGGGTGGGAAAAGCGATTCTCCACCTGCACTCGACCTTCAGCGACGGTATGGCGACCGTGGACGAGCTGTTGGACGAGGTGGAGCGCAACAGCGACATCGATATCGTCGGAATTACTGACCATGATGACTGTCGATCGTTCGCTGCCACGCAGGACTGGAAGGCCCGGCATCCAGGCGCGCGCGTTCAGGCGATCTGGGGTTCCGAGATTACGGCCTTCGGCTTTACGCATGTCCTCGCCTTCCGCATGCAGCCGCCCTTCCCGATCATCGTCCCCAAGAAGTTTCTCGCTCTGACGAAGACCGTCGCGCAGTTGCACGACATGGGCTGCTACGTCGTCGTGCCGCATGTAGACGCGCCCATGGTTGGCCTCGGCCGCCGGCGCTTGTCGCGCGTCGCGGCGAAACTTGGGGTCTTCGGCTACGAGCTCATGACGCCGTATTTCACCTCGGAAGAGTCGTTACCAGAGCTCCGCGCGATTGGGGCAAAATGCAATCTTCTGCCTCTGGGTGGGTCCGATGCCCACTTCACTGAGGACCTCTACCGGGTCATCCTGGAGTTTCCGGGGTCGACCGTCACAGATTTTGAGCAGTCGTGGCATGATCGAACCGTCGTTCCGACGCTCGGACGCGAAGGGCCACGCAAGACCTGGCGGCGTCAGCTTACGCAGCAGCGGCGCGCGCTTGTGGAACAGCCGAGTCAGCAGCTCCGCGCATGGGTGCGCAACCGCATGGACGCGTCGGCCCAGCCGGTAACGTGATCGTCATAGACAAGCGGCGGGCCACACCGTCTCACAAACGGAGACAGGCGGTCCGCGGCCTCCCCGATAGCGGGCGGCGCGAGCCCGCGACGGGTTGGGAGCAGGTCCGTAGTGATCATCAGATACGCCCCCACAGCCGGACCTGAGCGCATCCTCACCGCGGACACGGATGCCGTAACCGTTGGACGCGGCTCCCGCGGCCACCCGGTGGAGCTGGACCTGACCCCGGACATGCAGGTCTCGCACATGCACGCGCGCATAAGCTTGCAGGACGGGGCGTTCTGGCTGGAGGATCTCAACAGCCGGAATGGGACTTGGGTAAACGGCGTCCGGATCCAGGAAAAGACCCGCCTCGTCGAGACGGACCGAGTCCAGATCGGCCAGACCCGGATTCGGCTTGAAACCGAAACGGCTCCAATTCAAGCCGTCACCGCCCCGACGCCCATCCCGGCCGAAGCGCTGCCCGAGATGACCCCAACGCCGCTCGACCTGCCGGCGGTCCCTGATCCGGCCGCTGCGCCCCCGTCCCAATCCGCCGAGGAGGACGAGTTCGCGGATATCTCGCGCGATTACGCCGACGACCCGCCGGGGCAGCTCGGGCTGGAATCGCAACCAGCGGCGCAGGATCCCGAACCGGTCGCGCCAGCCATTGAGTCGGCGATTGAAATCGATGCCGAGGAGCCGGCTGTAGAGCCGGCGATCGCAGTCGATGCCGAGGAGCCGGCTGTGGAGCCGGCGATCGCAGTCGATGCCGAGGAGCCCGCCTCGCTCGATCCCGACCCGGAGCGGGCCGAGCCGGACGGCATCCTCGCAAGTGTGCTCAACTCAGGTGAGCACCCATCGGTCTTGATCATGCCGGCCTCCGAAGAACGTCAGGGAGAGGCGCTAGAGGCGACCCGAGGCCGCTTGATCGCCTTCTACAACCTCGGCGCGGCCCTCGGCATGGCGCACGACCTCGACTCGATCGGCGAGACAATCGTCAAGCATCTGGTCGAAGCAATCCCTGGTGCGCACCGCGGCGCGCTGCTCCTGAAAGACGGCCGCAAGCTACTGCTCAAGGCGCACGTGCCCGGCGGCGATCCTGGCGCGAGCCTGAGCCTCGCCATGCGGGCGATGGAAACGCGCGAGGGTTTCATTTGGAAGGATGGGCTGCCCTGGGCCTCCGACCCATCGGAAAGCATCATCCTCTCGGGCACGCGTTCCGCCATGTACGCGCCAATGGTGTGGGGCGGGGATCCTCTCGGCGTGGTCTGCGTGGACAACATCGCGAATCCCAACGCCTTCGATGAGGATGACCTGCGCCTCCTGATGGCGATGGCCAACCATGCGGCGATGTTCGTCAAGAACCATCACTTGCAGACCGAGCTGCGCCACGAAGCGGCGCTCCGGTCGAGTCTCCTCCGCCAGTTCTCGCCTCGCATTGCCGAGCGCTTGCTTCAGGAGCGCGGCCGATTGCGGCTCGGCGGCGAGCGGGCGAACCCGGTGACGATCCTGGTGTCCGACGTTCGCGGCTTCACTGCGACCAGCGCCAAGTTGGATCCGGACGACGTCGTCCAGCTCCTCAACGCCATGTATGCGTTGTTCACGCCGATCATCTTCAAGTACGAGGGAACAGTCGATAAGTTCGTCGGCGACTCGCTGCTCGCCGTATTTGGCAGCCCGGAGCCCGACGACCACCAGTGTGAGAACGCGGTTCGAGCGGCGCTGGACATGCAGAATGCCATGCAGAAGCTGGGCGACGTTTGGCGCATCCGCGGCATGCCAATCTGGGAGACGGGCATCGGCATTCACACGGGCGAAGTTGTCCACGGGTTCATTGGCTCACCCGAGCGCATGGAGTACACGGTCATCGGCGACGCGGTGAATCGTGCTGCACGCTTCTGCGACGGCGCCGGCCCCGGCGAGGTGCTGATCAGCAAGGCGGTTTATGAGCATGTATACCGGCTCGTCCAGGTCTCCCCAAAAACCGTCGAAACGAAACACCCGGATGTGGAGCCAACCCTGGAGGCCTTCGCGATCCGCGGGCTGCGGGAAAACGATCCCGCCGACAGAGCCGCCGCCAATCCGACCTGAGCCCCCTCACGCCTGGCACCACGAAGAGCCCCCTCCCAGCCAGTGGGAGGGGGCTCTTGATAGGCTCAGGGTTTACGGAATTGGCGGCTTCGGTCTCAGCTTACGGGCGAGGTGATCCGCAAGTCCTGATCGTCCGCCACGGCGCTCCAGCGCCAGCGACGCGAGCGATTTCCCGCGAGCAGCTCGCCGTCCACTGCTGCTTGATCAACGGTTCGGGCCGTCGCCTCAGGCTTTGCGGCCTCGCCACCCGGAGCGAACAGGTAGCCGACGCCCGGCTTGGTGTGGATGAACCGAACGCGCGTCGACTCCTGCTCGATCTTCGCCCGCAGCCGACTGACGTACACGCGGACGACGTCCGTACCGTAACTCTCTGATCCCCAGGCGAGGCGGAGGAGCTCGCGGTGGGAGAGGACGCGGCCGCGGTTGCGGGCCAGATGGTAGAGCAAGCGATACTCAGTGTTCGTCAGGGTCACCGGAAGGCCATCAATAAACACTTCTTGACTGCGGAAGCGAATGGTGAGGCCTTCGACCTCGAGGTCATCAGTCGCAGCCACCCCGCGCTCTGAAGCCCGGCGCTGGACGGCCTTGATTCGCGCCATCAGCTCCAGGTAGCGGAACGGCTTCGTGACATAGTCGTCGGCACCAAGCTCCAGCGCACGCACGATGTCTTCTTCGCCATCCCGCGCCGAGAGCATCACAACTGGAACCCCTGAGTGTTGGCGGAGCCGCTCCAGGACTTCCAACCCGTTCATGCCCGGGAGGCCGATGTCCAGGATCACGATCTCGGGCTGGTGCTCGTCAAAAAAACGCAGGCCGGTCGTGCCTCCTTCGGCAGCGATGACCTCGCACGTCTCCCACTCGGTCGTGAAGGAGACGGTCAGGGCCTCGCGAATCCCCTCGTCATCGTCGATCACCAACATCTTCATCGAGAAATCCTCCGCTCGGCTCAGGTTTAGTTCCACCTCGTAACAAACCGTTACCTGGTTTGTACCGGAATGCCAGGTCGAAGCGGCCAGAGTATCAATGCTGTAAGAGAATTGTCGGGTAACAGATAGTTACAGATCGGTAAACATTTCTGGCCTGAAACAGTCGCTGGGATGGAGCACCCACGCGACCGATCTTAGGTCTTCGGGCGGACGAACCGGTAGCCGAGCCCGCGCTCATTCTCGATGTAGTGCGGGCTATCTTCACCCGGCTCGATCTTCGCGCGGAGGCGGCTGATGAACACCTTCAGGTAGTCCGGGGTGGCGCCGTAGTCTGGCCCCCAGACCCGATCGAGAAGCGCCTGATGCGGCATCAACCGGCCGGCGTTGCGCACAAGGTGGTACAGCAGCTTGTATTCAACCGGGGTCAGCTTGATCGGCTCACCCCGCAAGGAGACCTGGTGATTCTGGAAATTGATGGCGAGATCGCCCGCGACGAAGTCCGGTAACGCTCGCGCCGGCGGCGGCAGCTCCGCCCGCCGGAGCACAGCCTTGATGCGAGCAAGCAGCGCGAGATGCCCGAACGGCTTCACGACGTAGTCGTCGGCGCCGAGCTCGAGTCCTCGCACCTGCTCCATTTCATCGCCGTGCGCCGTCAGGATGATGACGGGGACGTCAGAGATGCGTCGGATCTCCTGCAGGACCTCGAACCCCGACTTTCCCGGCATGCCAACGTCGAGCACGACCACGTCGGGATCGTGCTCGTAGAAGAGCTGAAGGCCTTTTTCGCCGTCGCTCGCGGGAATGACCGTGCAATCCTGCCACTGGAGCTGAAACCCGACGGTTACCGAGTCGAGAACGTGCTGATCGTCATCGGCGACGAGGATCTTCACGCTTGGCCCTCCTGCCGATCATTCATGATCCGATGGCTCCGACGCCGTCACTGGTAGCGGACGCATCCTCAGCGTCCGGCGGTTCAAGGGGCAGCCGCAGGCAGAACGCGATTCCGCCGCTCGCGGTGCTCTCGATGCCAAAGCTCCCCCCGTGTCGCTCCACAATCGCAGCGGCCACCGCCACCTCGAGGTTTATACGGTCCTGGCTCGCGACGGGATCCAGCGGAGCCTGGGGCGTTGCGCCGGCGGCGGGGCTCGGAAACTCTGCCGCGATCCGTATCACCGGATCGGCTCCCTCGGCCGACAACGTCACCGCGACAAGTCCGGCCGCGCCGAGCACCCTGGCAGCCGCGACGACGAGATTCCGCAGCACTCGTTCCATACGAACCCGATCCACGGTCGCCAGGACGGCACGTTCGGGCGCGGTCAACTCCGCCTCGCGACCCCTGAGCTGACCGTCGTGCCCTGCCATCTCCACCGCGTGCTCGCAGAGTGCAACCAGATCACACTCCTCGCGAAAAAGCTCAAATTGGCCGTTCTGCATCCGCACGAGCTCGGACAGATTGCCGATCATGTGCTCCATGCGGTCGGCCGCGGCGTCGATCGTGTGGAACATGCGCCGGTGGGCATCCGAGACACCCGTGGGCTCATTGGCGAGCACGACGCCGATTGATCCTTTGATGCCGGTCAGGGGGGTCCGTAGCTCATGTGCAAGGTGGGAGAGGAATCGCAGAACGTCAGGCTCAAGCGGGCGGCCGGCAAGCCCCCGCTCGGCACCGGTATTCGGGTTGCTCAACGTGTCTACCACCCCGTGCCTTAGCAGAAGAGCACGCGGCCGCGCCTGGGAGCCGTTGACTCAGGTCAGTGGCGGTCAAATCCCGCGCACTAACCGGGGGTGGTCGTTCAGTACGGCCGCGTTTGCTTGATCGCGCCTACAGTATAGCGAATGACCTTAGCGCCTCAGGTAGTCGAGCTTAGCCTCCCACTTCGCGCGCACCTGCTCCGCGTACGATGGTTCAACCTGATTCACCTGGGGAAACTCGTCCCGCCAGTAGTATGGCCGCACCGCGTAGATGATGGCCCGACTGTTGCGAATATCGTGGGCGTCGCGCCGCTCAGGGCTGAGCACTGGGTCGATGTGGCCTGTCCAACAGTCGTCGATAATGTCCGTCATCGTCTTCGGATCCCAGCGAGTGGAGATCGCCCAGAGCACCTCGGTCGGGCTCGTGATGTCGATGTCGTCGTCGACGACGACCGTCACTCGGCCAAGGTAGGCGGCCGGGCCGCAGCCCGTCGCCACCAATCCGGCCATCTTGGCGTGGCCCGGGTGTTGCTGCTCGATGGCGACGACCGTGATGAGGCGGGCGCCGCCGCCCTTCAGCTTCCACACCCCCTTCACGCCAGGCACGCCGGCAGCTTCGAGCGCGTCCCAGATCGCCGCGGCCGCCGCGACGCTTCCGCCGTGAACGCCGGGGTACGTCGGCTTCGCCGGTGGCGCCCCGGTCATGATTGGTTCGTTGCGGTGGTAGATCGCCTCGATGCGGAGCACCGGCTCCGGCCGCGGATTCGAGCCGTAATAACCGGGCCACTCGCCAAACGGCCCCTCCGTGCGGGACTCGACATCCACCGGCGGAACGAAGCCCTCGATCGCGATCTCCGCATCCGCCGGGATCGGCAGACCGGTCACCTTGCCGCGGACGACTTTGATCGCGTGACCGAGCCGGCCGCCCGCCTTCGCCAGCTCATTTTCGCCCCACTTGGAGCTCGTCCCCGCGACCGCGCCAAGGACCGGCGCCTGGCCAACGCAAACAACCATCGGGCAGGCCTCACCACGGTCCCAGTACTTCTGGCGAATGATCCGGCCGTGTTTCCCCGGCTCGATGAAGACAGTCAGCGTCTTCTCGTCCTGGACCTGGACACGGTAGGTGCCGACGTTGATCCAATCGCTCTCGGGATCCTTATTGATGATGAGACACTCGGTGCCGATATACGGGCCGCCGTCGTGCTCATGCCACTGCGGGGTCGGGAACTTGCGGACGTCGATGTCGTTCCCCGTCATGACATTCTCGAAGATCGGGCCGGTCTCGACCTCCTCAGGCGGGATTGGCTCCGGCTGTTGCCTGCGGCGCTCGCGGAACTGACGCACCGCCTCGATCGAGTTCTCCTCTCCCAGCACGCGCGACCCCTTCAGGTTCATCGCAATGCGGTAGCCAGCAGGGTAGCCCTTGATTTTGTCGAACAGGAGCACCGGCGGATACTCGTGCTCGAGACTCAGCTCGTACAGTGCGCCGATCTCGAGATGAGGATCGGCCCCCTCGACGACGACAAGCTCTTCCATCTGGTCCGCGGCCTTGAGGAACTCGCGCAGATCGCCATCGGCGACTTTGGTTTGCTCCGGATCAAGCTTGGGCTGGGCGTGGCGCTCCCGGTCGACGATCGCCATAAGGGCTCCTCCTCAATGTGGTTGGGCGATAGCGAACTGCACACTGCGGCGAGGCGAGCGCTGAGGGCTCACCCCACCGCCGGGCCCGCGTGCAATCGAGTGGGCTACTCGCCTTCGAGCAAGGTCGGGTCGACGTTGTCCGCCGGACCTCGCCAGTTGTACTGGCGCACCTTGGCCGGCTTCGGCGGGTGCGTCGCCACCTGGTAGAGCACGGTCACGTCGTCCGTCTCGTTTGCGAGTTGGTAGAAGTAGCTCTGGTTGATGTGAACCAACTCGCCCGGCTTCAAGATGATGTCCTCGCCGTCCTGAATGCCACGGATGTGCAGCTCGCCCTGGAACACCATGAAGATGTGCTCCGAGCCCGGGTGGCAGTGCATCTCGTCCTTCATGCCCGGCTGATATACGTTGATGACGGTGTGGGCGTAGCGGTTATCCGTCAATCGGATGTAGCTCTCCGGGTCCGGTCCGCCTGGGATCTGATCCGGAATACTGACGACCTGCCAGCCCTTCGTGCGCTGCTTCTGGTGCTCGTCGACGTTGTAGGTTCGCGCGCCGGGGCGTGCATCGTGCACAACCTGCCCCTGGACCTTCAGCTCAGTCTCCGCCATTATGGTCCCCCTCTATGTCACTAGGTCTTCGTGTCTGTGGCAGCGTAATCGCGCCACCCAACACCCGTCAAGCGGATGCTACCGCTTCGCCGCCGTGTCCCATGCGTGGACGTTCCACGTGTGGAGGATGACGCCGATGTGGGGTGTGGCGCGAATCGGCTGGATTCCCGTGATGCCGGCGACCGGGACGAGCTCCAGCCCGAAGTAGATCGGGAGGACCGGCAGGTCAGTCGTGAAGATGCGGGCCATCTCCCGCTCCATCTCCAGCCGGCGAGGCTCCTCCAAGGTGACGCTGATTGCCTGGAGCAGCCGGTCCCACTCTGGGTTCGAGTAGCCGCCCCGGTTGAGGCCCGTCCACTGGTTGTCGGGCGTGGGAATGTCGGACGTGGCCAGGCGCGGGCCCACGTTCAGAATGCTCGTCGGCCCAGTGTTCACGTCGAAGCCGCTGAAGCTCGCTCGCGCGGCACGGTCGCGCGTGAGCTGCGCCGGAAATTGCTCGTACCCGGCGGTGACCCCAACCCCACGCCAGCTATTCCCGACGATAGCGGCAACCTGCTCGTCGCCGCGCACGCTGACCGTAAAGCGCTGGCCGCCCTTCTCTAGTGTCCCGTCCCCGCCGCGCTGCCAACCGGCCTGGCCAAGCAGATCGAGCGCCCGCACCGGGTCGTATGGATACCGCGTCACGGCGTCGCCGACGATGCGCGCGCGCGGCTCGTCCTGCTGCACCCATGAATCCGCCACGACGCCGTATTCCCCGAAGGTGACATGCGCCAGTTCGGTGCGATCGAGCGCGTGCAGGAGCGCCCGCCGAACGCGCACGTCGACCAGATCCGCAGGTTGTGGGGTGACTCGCTTCTGCGGCTCGAGGAACCGCCACCGCAGCGGGTAGACGAGCGCCGTGCCCGTACCGCTCGCCTCCCAGGCCTGCTTGAGGAGCAGTCCGGGCTCGGGATCGGGCGCACCGGGCGGGAGCACGGTCTGGATGGCGCCCGCGTAGAGGCTGGCAAGCATCGTGTTGCTGTCAGGAATGAACTGGACGCGGATCGTGTCGATCTTCGGGCGACCAAGGAAGTAGCGATCGAACGCCGCCAGCTCCATCGTGTTGCCGCGATCCCAGAGGGTGATCCGATACGGTCCGAGTCCGACGTATGCGGTGCTCCAGTACGGCTGGAGCAGGAAGGCCTCCTTGGCCTCGCGGTAGCTCGTCTCCAGCAGATGCTTCGGCACCGGCACGAGCTCTCGGTCGGAGAGTCGGTCCGCGAACGGGTAGACACTGGACCACCGGGCGACGACAGTGTGTGGGTCGGTAGCGTGCAGGTCGCTGATCATCGCGATGGTGCCGCGGTTCATATTCGGGACGTCGGGATCGCGGTTGACCTGCCAGGAAAAGACGATGTCATCCGCCGTAAACGGGGTGCCGTCGTGCCAGACGACGTTCGGACGGAGCCGCCAGATCGTCTCCATGGTGCCGTCGGGGTTGAGTGTCCAGGTACCACGCTCGACGCTTGGCAGCTCCGCCAGCAGTCGAGGATGAGGGGTGCCGTCCGCGCCGATCACCGCGAGGAACTGGCTCACGACCGGCAGGAGTTGGCGACCGCCGGCGCCGCCGCCCTGCGTGGCGACATCCCACATGCTCGGCGGGTCCTCGTTGAGGCCGATCGTGATGACTTTCGGGGGGCTCGGTGAGTTTCCGCCCTGCTCTGGCGCCGGCGAGCGGGACGGCAGCGCCGCGGGGCCGCAGGAGACGAGCGCCAGCACGACAGCAAGCGACCAGCAGGCGCGAACTATGCGACGACAGAGAGGGCTTGGGCGAGCAGGCATGTTCAGGATGGTATCGAGGCATGCCCGAAGAGTCAATTTGGCACGTGTGGGGACCCTTGCCACGCTCAGTGGGTGAGGTGGTAAGGAACGTCCATCACAATCGTGTTCGGACGGAAGAAGAGGGCCAGCTTGAGGCGCAACGCCGTCTGGTTGTGGAGCGGGTGCTCCCAAAAGTGCCGCGGCACGTACGCCGCGAGCACGACGACGATCGGGCTGGTCGCGTCATGGTGTTGGACGGAGCTGACGTAGGCAAGGAGTGGTCCCGCGAAGGCGCGGTAGGGGGTCCACCGCGTCAGATCGCCGCCGCTCCACGCGGTGAACGTTCTCTGCCGGCCGGTGTTCGCTCTCCCCTCCGCTCGTGTCCTGAGGCCCCCCTGGCTCCTCCGCCATCACTCCCCGTCCGGAGCCGCCCCGCGGGCACGGCCCGGCGGCAACACTCACACCCTGGTCGCTTCACTTGGTCGCACCGTACCACGCAGGAGTCTCCTATAATCGGCCACGCGCCGCGGGCTCGCCTGGGCTTACATGAGGTCGCCAGGTGCCCGCGCTCGTGGCGCCAGGATCGGAAAGGAGCGAGCAATGCGGAGCCGACGTTTGGCCTTCCTTCCCGCGCTTGTCCCAGCGATTATTACCGCTATCGTTCTCATTGGAGCCTTCCCACTCGCCGTCGCCGCCCAGCCCCGGTCGCCGGACCCCTACGACATCCTCGAGGCCAGCGCCAACGCGATGAATGGCGTCCAAGCAGCGCGCTTTACTGGCACCGTGGACATGCGCATGGCATCGGGCGGGACTGCCATGAGCATGTCGATGGGCATGGCGGGCGAGTACCGCGCGCCCGACAGCGTGCGTATGACGATCGATCTTGGCAGCCTGCTCGGTTCGTTCGGAGACCCCAGCATGTCCGGTCCGATGGAGATCGTGATCGTTGGAGACGATGCCTGGATGCGCATGGGCTCGCAGCCGTGGGAGTCGATGACGGGCAGCATGGGAATGGGGATGTCCTACTCCCGCATGACGAGTCCAGCCGACTTCAACCGCCACATTGGTCAGATGGGCCGCTACATCCCGAACGCTGTGTTTGCCGAAACCGGCGGCGTGTATCAGGTCCAGGGCGACCTTGACCTCAACGCGGCGATGGCCGACGGCATGGAAATGTCCGCCATGATGGGCATGGACATGCCAGCCTCCGCGATGGGCCCGAGCACGATGCAGATGTTCGAGAGCATGACCGCGAGCTTCTCCGCCTCGATCAATCGCTCGACCTTGCTAATGGAGGGGATGCAGGTCACGATAAACATCCCGGACCTGCGGGGCTCGGGCGACATGGCGATGACGGTCGACATGACGTTCTCGGACTACAACAGCCCATCGATCCAGATTCAGGCCCCGTTGTAGCAGGAGCGCGTTTCTCTGGATTTGAAGACGGGAGCCGATCGATCGGCTCCCGTCGCGTGTCTCACGCGATGCGCGTGAGACCTTCGCGGATCGTTTTCACGGAGTTGCGGATCCGCTCGTCGCGCTCGAGATCCGCGGCGATCTTTTCGCAGCTATGGAGCACGGTAGAGTGGTCGCGCCCGCCGAACAGCGCGCCGACCTCGCTCAGCGAAAGGTCGGTGTCCTCGCGCAGGAAGTACATGGCGATCTGGCGCGGCACGACGACCCGGCGATCCCGCTGCTTGCTCTCCAGCTCTCCGCGCGTCACGCCGGTCGCCCGGCACACGGCGTCGATGACCTGCCCCGGAGCAACGGACGTGCGGCCCGCGGGCTCCAGCACCTCGTTCAGCGCTGCCGCCGCCACGTCCACGGTTACCGGAGCCTTCACGAGCTGAGCGTAGGCCACAACTCGATTGAGCGCCCCCTCCAGCTCACGGATGTTGCTGGACACCTTGGCAGCGATGAAGTCGAGTACGTCGGACGGCACCGGCAGCGGCGAACCGCTGCGATCGGCTTCCGCCATTTTGGCTCGCAGAATGGCCGTGCGCGTCTCCAGATCGGGTGGCTGAATGTCGGTCATCAGCCCCCATACGAAGCGCGAGCGCAGGCGATCCTCCAGCGTCGTGATCGCCTTCGGGTGGCGATCGCTCGTGATCACGATCTGGCCGTTCGCTTCATACACAGCGTTGAAGGTGTGGAAGAACTCCTCCTGGGTCTGCTCCTTGCCCGCGATGAACTGAATGTCGTCGATCAGCAGGATGTGGGGTTCGCGGTACTTGGTGCGAAACTCTTCCATCCGGCCGCGGCTGATGGACTCGATGAACTCGTTGGTGAACGTCTCCGAAGAGACGTAGACAATCTGCAATCCCCGGTTCAATGCCGCATGGCCAATGGCATGGAGCAGGTGCGTCTTCCCCAACCCCACCCCGCCGTAAACGAACAGCGGGTTGTGAACGAGGCCAGGACGCTCGGCCACAGCACAGCAGGCGGCATGGGCAAAACGATTGTTCATGCCCACGACGAAGGTATCGAACGTGTAGCGAGGGCTGATCGCAGGCTGGCCGTCGCCGAGCGGCGCGCGGCGCTTGCGCGCGCTCTTCGGAGCCTCGGCCGGTTGCGATTTCAGAGCGAGCGTGGGGCGCTGCTCCGCAGCTGCTTCGTGCTGCTGCACGATGAAATGGACGTCGGCCGGCTTACCCAACAGGGAGCTCATCGTGCGGCTCACAAGGCTGGCGCACTTGCTCGTGAGCCACTCCACAGCAAACGGGTTCTCCACCCCAACGACACACCTGCCACCCTCGTATGAGACGAGACGGGTGTTGCGGAAGAGCGTTCGGAAGTCTTCAGGACGCATCTGGATCTGGATCTCGCCGAGCGCATTCTGCCAAATCTGGGTCGTATCGATTGCCGTCATTGGGGCGACCTACCTTGCCTTGCTGCTCTCTGGACCGAGCCCGCGCTCCCGAGGCCGCTCGACTCGGCGCTTCCGTCAGGTCACCGCGCGCGACCTACACTCCGCGCCTGACCTGCTGATCGGGAATCAACACCTGGACCCGTACCGGGCGCCGAGACAAGCTCACAAAACTCGCCACGACCACCGTTAGGTGCGCAGTCTAGCAGGGAAATTGGACCGGTGGAACGGCCGGTCCATGCCTTAGAGGCAGCGCCGGAGGCCTTGCCGGACAGCTCTCCGGCCTTGTCGAATCGCGGTGAATGTGGTCGGTGCTGGGTGCCCCAGAACCTCCGGGTGCCGGCCAGCGAACACAATGGGCACGTCGTTGCACGCTTTGGGGAAGGGATGTTCCAGGCCTCGGACCAAGGCGGAGGAACCGTCCCACCGCGTCAATCCCCGAGACATGATTGTGACGTGGCGGAGCTACGTGCTCCGCGTCCGGTACTGACAAGGTGACACGCTAACGCGTCGCGAAGACCGCGACGGTGGATCAGACCCGTGGATCGAGGGCGTCGCGCAGACCGTCGGCCAGGAGAACGACGCAGAGCACGGTAATGAAGATCATGATCCCCGGAGGGTACACCAGCCACGGCGCGCGGTTGAAAAGGTCCATCGACCCGCTGAGCATGTTGCCCCAACTTGCTTGCGGCGCCTGGATGCCGAAGCCCAGATAGCTCAGCGCCGACTCACCGAGGATCGCACCCGCAACGTCGAATCCCGCGACAACCATGATGATGTTCGCCACATTCGGCAGGATGTGGCGAAACATCACCCGGCTGCTGCTCGCCCCGAGCGACTCCGCGGCAACCACGTAGTCCAGGTTGCGGGCGGCGAGCGCCACCCCGCGCACCTGGCGGGCCGTGCCTGGCCAGAAGAACACCGCGAAGATGAGCGAGAGCAGCACCGCGTCCGGGCGAATCATGACGGACAGAATGATCAGGACGAAGAGCGAGGGCACATTGAAGACGAACTGGATGACCGCGTTCAACACGTCGTCCACCCAGCCGCCAAAATAGCCCGCGCAAAGGCCGGCGATCGTTCCGACGAAGATCGAAATCACCGCTACCAGGAAGCCGATGAACAGCGACACCCGCCCCGCGTAGAGCAACCGGGTCAGCGCATCCCGCCCAAGATCATCCGTTCCAAGTGGATAGTGGGGCCCAGGCGGCTGGAGGATCGCAAATCGCCCATCCGGTTGGCGCACCATCTCCTCGGGCGTGGTGTGGAGAATGGTGTCCGCGATGAAGGGCCCCAACAGGGTGATGACGACGATCAGAGCGAGGACGCTCGCGGCGATGATGCTAACCGGATCGCGGCGCAGCTTGCGCCATGCCCGCCCGTAGTACCCGATCGACTCGCGCGCCAGGTCCGCGTCACCGCGCTTCTCCACGCTGGCCCGCGCGGGCCGAGCGAGCTGCTTCTCCCATGCCTGTACTTCATAAGCCTCGCCAGCCTCCCGGGCATTGGCAACGGCGCCCGGGTCGAGCGTCGTCATTGCGCTGCCCCGCTCATCCGTACCGGATCCGCGGGTCGACCACGCCGTACAGGAGGTCGGAGATCAACATGCCTATCAGGGTCGCGATCGTTGTAATCGTCAAAATGCAAAGCAGAAGCGGATAGTCCCGGGTGGAGGCCGCTTCGAGGAAGAGCCGTCCCATCCCCGGCCAGTTGAATATGCTCTCCGTGATCGCCGCTCCGCCGATAAGTGACGGGAGCAACCCTGCCATCAGCGTGACGACAGGCATGAGCGCATTGCGGAGCACGTGCCGAGTCGAAACGAGAAATTCTGGGAGGCCCTTGGCCCGGGCCATCCGCACGTAGTCTTGTCCAATCACCTCCAGCACCTGGCTTCGCACGTAGCGCGTGAACGCCACGAGCCCGCCCAACCCGAGGATCATCGCGGGGATGATGTAGTGGGGCAGCCGCTCCAGGAAGTTTCCCCTGCCCATGCCCTGCGGGAACCAACCGATCGTCGCGGACATGACGACGATGAGCACGAGCGCCATCCACCAGTGGGGTACGGCATCCCCCACGACGGTGAAGATCCGAATGAAGACATCTGGCGGGCGGCCACGGTGGAAGGCGGCGACCACGCCGAGCGGGATCCCCATCAGCGCGATGCAATAGGCAATGGCGCTGAGCTGCATCGTCGGCCCGAGCCGCTCGCCGATTATGTCGAGAGGAGGTCGCAGGTAGGCGTACGAGCGCCCAAAGTCCAGCGTCAGGGCACTGGTCATCCATTTCCCATAGGCGACCAGAGGGGGATCGTTGAGGCCAAACCGGGCCCGCATTCGCTCGACGTCCTGTTGGGTCAGCTTGGGATTATCGAGGAATGTGGCCTCGGGTCCGCCAGGAGTGAAGCGGGTCAAGAAGAACGTGAAGGTCATCAGCGCCCAGAGGAGCAACACGGACTGGATGAGACGGCGGATCAGGAACTGGCGCATACCTTACTCCGAGATGTACCAGTCCAGGACCTGCATGTTGTTCTGCGTCAGGATGTCGCCGCCCTTGAGCGGCGTGATGCCCTTCACCTTCTGGTCGAATGCCGTAAAGCTCTTCAGCGTGATCAAATAGAAGGTCGGGAGATCGTCGGTGACGATGCGCTGGATCTCGTCATAGATCTCTTTGCGCCGCCGCTCGTCCTGCTCGACGGCCCCCTGCTCGACGAGCAGGTCGACTCGCGGGTTGCTGTACCCGGTCGCGTTCTGGGTACCATCGGTCTTGATCTGACTCTTGACGCCATCCGGATCGAGGCCCGCCGTGAAGGAGCCCATCACGACATCAAAGTCCTTGCTCCGCTGATACTTATCCACAAAGGCGTTGAACTCCAAGCCGGTCACGCTCGCCTCGATGCCGAGCTGCCGCCACTGTTGCTGGATGTAGGTCGCCATCTTGCCACGCGGCGCGCTGGTCGTGGGCCAGCTAATGTCCATCCGTACCTGCTGGCCGGAGCCATCCCGCAGGATGTTGCCATCCATCCGGTAGCCCGCTTCATTCAGAAGCTGCTTGGCGCGATCCAGGTTGTAATCGTACTTTTCGAGGTTGGTGTTCAGCCATTTGGTGTTGCCTTGGGTGTAGAAGCCGTACTGCGGCACGGCGAGGTCGTCCTCGAACTGGATGACATCCGCGCGGTTGACGGCTCGCACGAGCGCCTCGCGGACGCGCTTGTCTTGAAGGAACGGGCGGCGTAGGTTGAACTCGATCAGTCGGTAACTGCCGGTTGCGCCGGACCATTCGACGACGTTGATGCCAGGGAGGCGCTTTGCCTCAGCGTACTGCGCGGGCGGGAAGTTCTCGGCCCACTGCACCTGCTGGGTCTTGAGCAGCTCGAGCGTCGTGGTCGGCGTCGCCGCGACGAAGACGATCTCTTCGATGTTCGACTGCTTCCCCCACCAGTTCGGATTTCGGGAGTAGCTGTGGCGTTCGGCGCCAATCTCCTTGGCAATGTACGGCCCGCTGACGACGGTGGGCTTCAAGATCTCGGGATTGCCCAGCGGATCCAGCCAGGGCTTGCCCTCCCAGATGTGCTTGGGCACGGGACCGATCGCGACCGTCCCCAGACCAAGGAAACGGGCCAGCGATTCCTTCAGCGTAACTTCAATCGTCTTTGCATCAAGGGCCCGAACCGACTGGATTCGCTCCACGTCATCGAGGCAGACGCAATTGTTCTCCGGCTTGCTGATGTTGTCGAAAGTAAAAAGGAAGTCTTCCGCTGTTATCGGCCGGTTGTCGCTCCACTTGATGTCGTCGCGGAGCGTGAACGTGTAAATGCGACCGTCGGCTGAGACCCGCGGCATTTCTCGGGCCATCGAGTAGGCGGGGTTCGCCGTGTAGTCAAGGGTGTTGTAGTCAATGTCGATCAATCCGGCCCACATGAGGGTTGACGCGTCGCCGAGTGGGCTCGTGAGGTTCTGGGGCTCGGGATAGGGATGGAGCACCTTTGGCGCCCCACCCAGGGTCGAGACGTACAACGTGCCGCCTCGCCGCGGGGTTTCCGACGAGCCTTGGCCGCCGGGCGCAGAGCCGCCGGCGGAACAGGCGGTCGTGAGCAAGGTGAAGAGAACCACCAGGGAAACCGAGCGGAGAGCGACCATGGCTGCTCCTTCGACGACGGCGTGGCTCGGGGGCGCCGTTATGCGGACTGTCGTTCTGTGGACTGTATTGTAATGGAGCACGTCCAACGCCCCAGACGTCGTCGCGAGAGGAGCCGCCGCTGCAGCCACCGCAGGATTCTCCCGGCTGGAGTGCATGGCTCGCCGCGCAGGAACGGCAGCTTGCGCCGCAGCTCGCGCGAACTCGCGACGCGCTCCTGGCGCAGGCGCGGCTCCAACCCGGGGACCGGGTCCTGGATGTCGGCGCGGGGCGCGGCCTCATCGCGCTCGGCGCGGCCGGACGAGTGGGGCCGCAGGGGCGGGTCGTGGCGAGCGACGTCGACGGTGAGTGTCTGACGGCGCTGCGAGCGACGGCCGGCGACGCGGGGCTGACTCAACTCGCTACCATTCAAGCCGACGCTCAGGCGCTACCCTTCGCGACTGCCAGCTTCGCGGCCGTAACGGCGCGCTCAGTGCTCCAATTCCTGCCCGATCGACCCGCCGCGATTCGTGAGGCTTGCCGCGTCCTCCTTCCAGGCGGTCGCTTTGCTTGCGCCGAGCCGCTCAACCGATACCTCACTCCGCACCACAAGCTGCTTGATCTAACGCCGCTGGGCGAGCTCGGCGAGCAGATCGACGCGCTGTTCACGGCCGTCTACGCCGACCCAACCGAGCCGATGCTGACCTTCGACGAGCGCGACCTCGTGCGGCAGTGTGAGGAGGCGGGCCTCATCGAAATCGGGTTCAACCTGCTCGTGCATTGGGAGCGGCCCCAGCTCACTCCCGAGCAAGCGCACGCCCGCGTAACGACATCCGGCGCGGCGGACCGGCCGCCGATCGTGGCGCTCATCACCGAGCGCCTGGGCCAGGAAGCGGCGAGTCGCTACTCGGCGTACTTCGTGGCCCGCGCAAGCGCCCAGCCGCTTGCCGAACGCCACGGTTTTGTCTTCGTGTGGGCCCGCAAGCCCTGAGCGGCTGAGGCATACTGATGCCTGACGCCAGCTAGCAGGGGGTGCGATGGTCTCGGACGTCCACCTAGTCCGGATCGTCGTCGCGGGCATCGTGGGTGCCGCGGCGATGGTGATCGCTACCTATCTCTTCCATGCGCTCGGCCTCCCGATGGTGGACTTCGGGCGGCTGCTGGCGACGAAGATCCTCCGCTACCATTCGCACGGGACCCGGCTGGGGCTGGTCCTTCCCCTCGTCAATGGCGTCGTGCTAGCCATAATCTACGCCCTGCTTGTCGACGTGGTTCCCGGCCCGGATTGGGTTCGCGGACTCGGCTACGGTGCCGCGTTGTGGCTGGTGATGATGGTCGTGGCATTGCCGATGTTCGGAGACGGCTTCTTCGGCTCACGCGGCCCTCGCGGAACCGTCCTTTCTTCCTTTGCCGTACACCTCGTCTACGGTTTGATCCTCGGCCTCGCAGTCAGCAAGTAACCACGGGAGGAGCCCCCCATGGCAGTCAACACGGCAAGTGAAGCCACGACCGCGTTCGTCGCGGAGCAGCAGCGGATCATCGCAGACTACTGCACCGAACTGGACGGCAAGCTGCCAGCCTACAGCTACGTGCCGCTGACGACGGACGAGCAGCGGGTGCTGGTCATGCAGAGCCGGCACTACAACGAGATCCGAGCGGGCGAGATCTTCGGCTACTGGCTCCCCACGACGCCCGAGATCGAGGTGAAGGAGCTCCTCGCCGAGGCCTGCCACGAGGAGTTTATGCACGCCCGGCTGCTGCGCCAGCGCATCCAGGCGATGGGCGCCGATCCCTTCGCGTACGGGCCACCACCGGAGCACCTGGCGCTGTTCCACACGCTGCAGCAGCTCGACACCACGGTCGAGCGGCTCGCGGCGTTTCAGCTCGCCGGCGAGGGCGTCGCCGCTCCCCTGATTCGACGCGGGCTGGAGAGCGAAAACGTGCCGGCGTGGATCAAGGAGCCGTATCGCCGCATCATCGAAGACGAGGACGACCACGGCTCAGCGCCTGGTGCCCTGCTTGCGCGGCTGGCAGATACGCCCGAGAAACAGCGGCTGGTCCGGCGCGGCGTCGCGCTTGGAGTCTCGCTGCGCCGCCGCTATTTCGAGGCCCTGGACGCGATGGTCTTCTCAGGCGCTCGCTGGTGAGGTCGCCGCGGCGTGCTCCGCGAAGTGGGGCATGACCTCCTTCGCGACCCGCTCCATGGACTTCAACGTCTCGACGTGACCCAGCGCGCCAAAGTTGAAGTACATGATGACCTCGTCGATACCGCCCTCTTCGCACTGCTTCAGGATCTGGATGCAGTGCTCGGAGTCGCCCGTGACGATGCTGCGGTCGCCGAGGTCCTGCGGCTTCATCGAATGGATCTTCTCCACGATGTCCGCGAAATAGGCGATGTGCGGCGGGGCCTTGCTCCGATCGCCGGGGAATGCGGGCGCAATGCCCTGCAGATAGTAAAGGAGCCGCTCGCGGGCCTGGTCGGCCTCCAATTTATCGTGTGCAACTGACGTGAAGTAGCTGCACATCGCCTTCGGATTCGGATGGCCGGCCTCGCGCGCCATCTGCTTGCTCGCCTTCGCGGCATCCTGCACCGTGCCGAACACCATCGCGGCGGCGAAGGGCGCGAAGATCGTGTCGACGCGGAGCCGGGCGGCGAGCTCCACCGAGGCCTTTGAGAAGCAGGCGACGTAGACCTCAGGGTGTGGCTGCTGAACCGAGCGTGGCACGACCTCGAGCGGCTCCGGCGTCGAGTAATACTTGCCGTGGAACTCGAACGGCGAGCTGCGCCAGGCCGCCATGCAGGATTCCATCTGCTCGTCGAACAGCTCGCGGCTGTCCTGGAACGAGACGCCATATGCCTTGTACTCCCGCTCGTCGTAGCCGCGGCCCGCGGAGAAGATGGCACGTCCGTCACTCAACACATCCAGCAGGTTGAACTCCTCGACGGCGCGCAGCGGGTGCTGGACGGGCAACAGCACGGTGGCCGGGCCCAGGCGGATCTTCTTGGTGCGTGCGGCAACGTTGGCGAGAAAGACGCTGGATGATGGGAGGACGCCGAAGAGGCCGAGGTGATGCTCGGGCACCCAGGCGCTGCTGAAGCCCATCTGCTCCGCCTCGACGCACTGCTCCACCACTTCACGCAGGATCTCCTGCGGATCGCGGCGGCGGTCGCCGTAGGCAGGCGGGTTGTCGGTCAGCGTGAAGTAGCCGAGTTTCATCTCGTCCTCCTGGTGGCCGCGCCGGGCTCCGGCGCGCGATTGGGGAGTCTAGCACAGCCCGCCGGGCAGCGCGGACGCAGTTGACCGGCGGGCCGAAGATACCGTAAATCCATCCGGAAACCTGTGGTCGATCAGCAGAAGGGAGCACGCTTATGAAAACGAGGGAACGCCCATCCTGGCGGTTGGCGGCCGTGGTGGCCGCTATTGTGGTGACGGCGCTGACGTTCCGCGCCGCGCCGCTCAGCGCGCAGAATCAGTCCGATGAGGCCGCGCGCGTGCGGGAGCTGGCGGAGCGGGCACTCCTCCCGCAGTCGTATCCCAGCTCCGGCTATGGCTACGGGCCTACTGTTCCGCAGGAGGAGCCGTCCGTCGAGCTGCTCGTGGGACGGCTCCCAACCGATCCCGCGCTGGACCTGCCCATACCAGCCGGTGGGCGGCTGATCGGCACGGTCGTCCGGCGCGGAGGTAGCTACGGCTATTCAGGTATCGGCGGCACTGAGATCGTGATCGACGCGCCCGGCGCAGTAGCCGAGGTCGCAGGGTTCTACGAGCGTGCGCTTCAAGAACGAGGCTGGAGCTCGGGCAACGTCCGGATGGGTGGTGGCGGCGGTGGCTTTCGGCAGCCGATGACCACGCAGCAGACGTACCTCTGTCGCGACGAGGACAACGCGAGCCTGACGCTTCGGGTAGAGCCGCGATCCGGCCGCCCGAACCTGAGCGACGTTCGCATCACCATCGGCGGAAGCGCGCCGCCCTGCTACATTCCAGCGCCACCAGACATCGCCAGCATCGGACGACCCTACCCTTCATCGCCGTACGGATCATCGCCATACGGGAGCCTGCCCACGCTCTATCCGCCCGAGGGCGTGCAGCTCATTCCGGGAGTCTCCATGGGTGGAAGCAGCGGCGGTATTTCGGCTGAGGCGCGGGCGATCACCTCGATGAGCGCCGCCGAGCTCGAGAGCGGCTTCGGACGCCAGCTCGGGAGCGCAGGCTGGAGCCGGGTTGGGGGCGGTGTGGCCGGACCGATCGCGTGGAGCGCTTGGTCGATCTCTGACCAGCCCGAGTATCAGGGCCTCCTGATGGTGCGGGAAGGGCTGGGCGAGAACCAGCGGCTGCTGACGCTGCGGATGGACGCCGAGTCCATCGACTTGACCAGCCCGCAATACAGCAGCGGGTACTCCGGATATGGTGTGGCCTCCCCGGTATACGTCGGGCCAAGTCGGCCCGCGGGCCCCGCTTCCGGTCCGGGCGGCTTCGCCAACGGAGATGGCGACGAATAGACCTGCCGCCGGCTCGTTCAAACGCAACCGGAGCGTAATTTTCCACTCTCGCGGGAGGCAGCTTGATGAGGAAATCTGGCGCATGCTGGCGCGTGGCCCGGCTCATCGCGTTTGGAGTGGTGCTGGAAACGGCACTCATACCGGCAACGGCGGGCTTTACCCAGCCGAACGAGGATCCCGAGCGGGTCCGCGAGCTTGCCGAGCGCATCTTGGCGACGGGTTCCAGCGGGTTCGGCTGGGGCGTCGACCTCGTCAACAGCGGTCCCCGGCCCATCGCCCGGCTGCTTCCCGGCCGCCTCCCCGACGATCTTCCCCTGGCGGTGCCGGCGCCGCCCAGCGCCCAGATCGTGGGCAGCGTGGCGCGAACGATCGGTGGCGAGCTTGCGAGCGCCGAGATCCTTATCGACGCGCCCGGCACACCAGCCCAGCTACGACCGATCTACGAGACAGCCTTCTCCAACCAGGGATGGACCACGCCCGCGGGGTTCGCGACGGGCGGGTTCCAACAGTCCTCAAACGTCCTGCCGTACATGCGCTGCGCCGGCGATGAGTGGGGCGGCATGGCGATGCTGACCTTCGGCCAACTCGACGCCGGCCGGAGCGAGATTCGCCTGTACCTGTATCTCCCAGCGCTGGCACGCACGACCACCACCGTCGCCCCGTTTGGGTTCAACCCCTGCTCGACGGCCCCCGGCAGCGGAATCTCGGTCGGGACGCCATCCAATCGGCGCGATCTGCTACCCGCACTGATCGCACCCGCGGGATCGCGGCTGCAGACCACCGGCGGCGCGATGGGAAACGACTACGCTACGTCCGAGGCAATAGCCGAATCTGAGCTGACGGCGGGTGAGCTCGAGGCCTACTTCTCTGTTCAACTCGAGCGATTGGGATGGGAGAAGCTCGCCAGGGGAGACGCGGGAGCCGTAGCGTTCGGTCGCTGGGCGCTTCCGAACGAACCCGATTGGTTTGGACTCCTCGCCATCCTGGAAACGCCCAGCGAGAATCGCTACGCACTGACGGTACGGGTCGAAAGGACAGAGGCAGGCTCCGGGAATTCCGGCGAGTGGTCGGAAAGGACCCGGTTCATCCCCGTTCAGAACATCGTCATTCCCCGGACCGAGCTGATGAATCCGGGCCTTCCACCGCAACAGATGGCCCAGTGCCTCGCCAATAGCCCCGATCCAGCGTCCTGCATGGCTGAGAGTCCGCGATAGATCCGAACGGGCCGGCGCGTGGCGATTCCGCCGCTGCTCCGAACGACGGAGAGTAGCTCCCGGACGTTCAGCGAACCTCGAATCGGTCGCCGTCGAGCGGGACCGCGATCCGGTCGCCGAACGCCGCCATCGCGTCGTTGCGCAACCCTTCCAGGTCGTCCGGCGCCGTCGGCGTGAAGTGAATGAGCGCCAGCCGGTCGACGCCAGCGGCCGCCGCCACCTCGCCCGCCTGGCGCGCGGTGGAGTGGCCGAGACGATTCGCGAGCTCCTCCGCGCCGGCGCGGAAGGTCGACTCGTGGAGCAGCAGGTCCGCCTCACGAGCAAGCTCAGCGATCCCTTCGCAGGGCGACGTATCAGACGAGTAGACGAGCGAGCCGCCGGCCCTCGTATCGACGCGCAGGCCGATCGATGGGACGGCGTGCTGTCCCCGAGCCGCGCGTACCGTGAGCTTGTCGGTCTCCAGGAAGGGCACGTCGCCCACACCGATCTCATGGCGCTCGATCGGAAATCCGTCTGGCCAGCTCGCGGGGCGAAAAGCATCGACGAGGCGGTCCAGGAAGCGCCAGGTCTCCGTGATGGCGTAGACGGGCAACGGCGTGCGCCGACCCGTGAGCCAGAGGCTCTGCAGGAGCGATGGGTAGCCGTACGTATGGTCCAGATGCTCATGGGTGATAATGACCCGCGCCAGCCGCTCGGGATCGAGACCCGCCTCGACGAGGCGCTTCAACGGTGAGCCCGAAGCATCGACCAGGGTGAGCGTCTCGCCGTCGTCGAGCACCAACGACGTGTTATCGCGACCCGGCGCCGGCACCGCGGCGCCAGTCCCGAGGCAAATCACTGCCACCACGGAGCGACTCCTCAGATGGACGTTGCGCACCGCCGAACCAGCCCGGCGTCACGCCTCTTGTCATGGTACGAGACACCATCGCGCCAGAGCAGGATCGCGCAAGATGGGGTGCTCCATCTCAGAGTACGTCGGGCGCGGCGCCAGGCGATGTTTGGCCGAGGGGCATTCTGGCCACGGACGCCCCGTTGACCACCCCCCTCGGCGCTGCCGACCTGTTGCGCGATCTCCGGCCTCGTATCATCTTCTTCGACATGGGCGGCACGCTCGCCTACCCACACCCGTCGTTTCACGGGCTTATCGCGGCCGTTTGCCACCAACACGGCCTGGAGATCTCCGAAGCGGACGTGGCGCGCGCGGAGCCTGCGGTCTGGGAGCGCATAGCACAGCGGGAAGGCGGCGCGCGGGGCTTCACGATGCACCCCGACCGCTCCCGCGAGTTCTGGCTGTGGGTGTATCAAACATTCCTCGGCCTGGTCGGCTGCGAGGAGCCACGCGCGGTCCAGCTCTCCGAGCGGATTCTCGAGACCTTCGTGCGGTCCGAGAGTTACCGTTTGTATGACGACTCGATCCCGACCCTGGAGCGCGTGCGCAAGGCCGGCCTGAAGGTTGGCGTCATCTCCAACTGGGAGGAATGGCTCGAGCGTCTGATGGTTGACCTCGACATGCGCCACCACGTGGACGTCGCCGTTGTATCCGGGCTCGCCGGCGTTGAGAAACCGGACGCTGAGATCTTCCACCATGCGTTGAGCGCCGCTGGCGTCGCGCCCGAGGAGGCGATTCACGTGGGCGACAACATTCGTGACGACGTCGAGGGCGCGGAGGCCGTCGGGATTCGCGGGATCTTGATCGACCGCACTGGCGCGCGCGCCGCGTACTTCGGTCCCGCGCCAGACCGCCCACCGCCGATCGTGGTCAGGAGCCTGCTCGAGATTCCGGATTTGCTCGGGCTGCCCTGAGCCCGCGGACGGCCGCCTCCGTGGAACCGCCGATCGACGCCCCCGTTCCGCTCCCGCCGCGGGGCATAGCCTCGGCCGCGGCGTTGCTCGCGGTCGGCAACGGCAGCAGCCGCATCATGGGACTGGTACGGGAGCAGGTATTCGCGGCGCTGTTCGGCGCCACCGGCGCGATGAGCGCGTTCCGCACCGCCACCCGGCTCTCCACCGCCGTATACGACCTTCTGCTCTCCGGCGCGACGACCTCGGCACTGGTCCCCGTCTTCAGCGACTACGTCCAGGCTGGGCAGCTTCGCGAGCTGAGCCGCGTCGTCAGCACCTTCATCAACTTGACCCTCCTCGGGATCGGCGCAATCGTCGGGTTGCTTGTGGTCGCGGCGCCGCTGATCGTCCAGCTCCTCGGCGCGGACGCCGCCCACTTCGAGCTAGCGGTCGAGCTGACCCGGATCGCGCTGCCTTCCATCCTGCTGCTCGGGGTGTCAGGCGTCCTGACCGCGGTGCTCTACGCCAAGCGCTCGTTCACGCTTCCGGCTATCGCATCGACCGTCTACAACGCGGGCGTCGTCGCGACGGCGCTCGCGCTCGCACCCAGCCTTTCCATCACGGCCCTGGTACTGGGCCTTGGATGCGGGGCACTACTCCAGGTCCTGGTGCAGCTTCCGGCGCTACGCGGCCTGGGGTATCGACCGGTCGTGGACCTGGGCCATCCTGGGGTTCGGCTGATTCTGCGCCTCTACGCGCCCGTGTTCCTCGGGATGCTCGTGAGCTACGCGATCGTCGTGATCGACACCTTCCTCGCCTGGCAAACCGGCGTCGAGAGCATCGCGGCGATGGCGTTCGCGACGACGCTGGTGCAGTTTCCGATCGGGCTCGTCGGAGCGGCGGCGAGCCTGGCGACCCTCCCATCGCTGAGCCGGCTCGCCACGGCGGGCGACGAGGATGAATTCGTCGCAACGCTTCTGCGCGGCGTGAAGGCCGTCGTGCTGCTCATCGTTCCGTTGGGCGTCGTCCTCGTCGTCTTGCGGGAGCCAATCGTCGCGGTGCTGTTTCAGCGAATGGCATTCGACGCCGAGGCGACGCAGCGCACGGCGATTGCATTGCTGGCGTACGCGCCCCAGCTTCCGTTCGTCGTGGTCGATCAGCTCCTGATCGTGGCGTTCTACGCGCGCAAGCGCACCATCACGCCAGTGCTCGTCGGGGTCGCCGGGGCGGGTGTGTACGTCGCGATGGCGCTGGCAACCGTTGCGCCGCTCGGGATGGCTGGCCTGGCCCTGGCCAATGCCGTGCAAAACAGCGCCCACGCCGTCGTGCTCTACGCCCTGCTCGCCCGCGAGCACGCGGCGATGCGTCAGGCAGCCATCGCCGGGTTTCTGGCGCGCGTTGTCTTCAGCGGATTGGCATGCGCAGGGGTGCTTCTTGGAGGCGCGATGCTCCTGAGCGCGTCACTCAAGAGCGGGGGGCTGGTCATTCAGGTCGTTGCGGTGAGCGGGCTCGGACTCCTCGGGGTCGGAGCCTACACCCTCGCGCTGATCGCGTTGCAGGCACCCGAGCGCGTGGAGGTCGCCGCAATCCTGGGCCGCGTCATCCGGCGCTCCTCCTGACAGGAGGTCGCCGCCAAATGTGGATGGGGTTATGTCAAGGCTGACACCTGGTCTCGTGGGATCCGAGAGCACCGGAGCGGGCTGGCCGTACGTAGGGGTTGACCTCACCGGCGGTCGCCGGCCCTCCGATATCGCCGCGCTGGACGTGAGCGGGTCCCGCGTCACGTTCGCCCAGGCAACCACCGACGACGAGATCCTTGCCGTCCTCATCAATCTGGGCGCGAGGATCGCAGCGGTGGACTCGCCCATGGACCTCCCCCGGGGTCTCTGCTGCCTCGAGTCGACCTGCTCGTGCTCGCCCATCGACCCCCGGCCCGGCCGGAGCGCGGAGCGAGCGCTCGCGGCGCGCGGCATCCCCTGCTTCTGGACCACGAAGCGAACGATCATCAAAGGAATGGTCTACCGCGCGATTCGTCTGAAGGCGCAGCTCGCGGCGGCCGGCATTGAGGTCCTGGAGGTTTATCCGTACGCCGTGAAGCGAGTTCTGCTCGGGCGCACGCTTCCGAAGAAGAGCTCCGCGGCTGGGCTAGCGGCGCTGGTCGCAGGCGCGCGGCTCCAGCTTCCCACGTGCTGCTGGCCCGATCCATGGACGCCGGGCCACGATCAACTGGATGCGCTGTACTGCGCGATGACGGCCCGGCTCCACGGCGAGGGGCAGACGGAGGCGCTCGGCGATCCCGGCGAGGTGCCCATCATCGTCCCGGTCATGCCAGGGTAGCCGTGCATCGCCTACTCGCTCACTGTCGAAGGACGGCGGGGGGCAGTTTGGCCGGTTTGGACCATGGTTCGACAGAAATTGCCCAATTACGAGCGCGCACCCCTTTCTTTCTGCGATTGGCGACGTATACTGCCTTTCGTGGTTCTAAGCAGCCCGCCTCTGTGCTGACTGATTTGTGCCAACATTTTCTGACCCAAGGAGTCAGCGCATGTACACCGACAAGACCCTGACCTGTCGCGACTGCAGCCAGAACTTCGTGTTCACCACTGGTGAGCAGGAGTTCTTCGCCAGCCGAGGCTTCACCAACGAGCCGACGCGGTGCCCCGAGTGCCGGGCGCAGCGCAAGCAGAGTCAGAACGCGGGCGGTTACGGCGGGGGCTACTCGGGCGGATACGACCGGCCGCAGCGGGAGATGTTCCCGGCGGTGTGCGCCCAGTGCGGTAAGGACACCCAGGTGCCCTTCCAGCCCCGGACCGACCGGCCCGTGTACTGCTCGGACTGCTTCGCGGCTCAGCGGGGCGACAGCTATTCTGGTGGTGGCGGCCGCAACCGCTACTAGCCCACTCGGCGCGGCCGCGCGCGCCACAGCACGGTGAGTCAAGAAAAGCCTGGCCCCCCAGCGGGGCCAGGCTTTTTGAGGTCACAAGATGGTCCGAGCTATCAGGCTGGTGTCGACCCGAGATACCGGCAACATACGCCGATTGACATCACCGTCACAGACGAGCTAATAGCGATTGCGGTACCCCGTGTTCTGGGTCCGCTTGCGCTCGGCCCGACATTCGGGGCACCGGCTCGGCTCATTGGTAAAGCCGCGGCTCGCAAAGAACTCCTGCTCCCCCACGGTGAACATAAAGTTCTGATTGCAGTCGCGACAGATAAGGATTTTCTCGGTGTACACGCGCCGACTCCCCTAGCTCATTACCACGCCGCGTAGTGTAGCATGCGTGTAGTCCCCTAGATGACCTTCCCGCCAGTGGCTTTGCAGGCTGTTTGCGCATCTCGCGATGACGCGCGGCCAGCAGTTCGGAGGAGTTGTGGAGAGCTACCGCATCATCATCGATGGTGAGGTCGTGCCGGCCTCCGACCAGGTCTACCATCAGGTTGGAGAGCTGCCGTGGCGGCTCGCCGAGGGCGCGTCCCTACGCATCAACGATCGCAGCTACCGCGTGGACCAGGTAACCTGGCGCCAGGACACGAAGGAGCTCAGCCTCACCGTGACGCCGTTAGGGTGATAAGATACCCACCCCATGGTCGCGTCTAGCGCGCGCGGCGCGGTTGTGGCACCGCGTTCTATGGGAGCACCGCCTCGCCTGAGGTGAGCGGGGAGAAATCGGTCTGCGCGATGATCCACGACATCGCGTGGGTGAGCGATCCTCCAGGCGTGGGGCTCTGGCGCAACGGTACCGCGAAGAAGCGATACTGGCCCGTCGCCTCATTTGCCTCCACGGCCGCCCCGCGGATGACCCTGCCACCGACGGTCGCGCTGCCCTTGATGTGACAGAACGCCCATGCGGTGTCGCCACGCGGGAGGGGCGGAGCCCAAAACTTGAAGGGCGCGTCGCTCTTACCGTTACTCTTTTTCATGTTGCCTCGAACTCTCGGGCGCTGCAGCCAATAAACATGATAAGCAAAACATGTAAACTTATTCATGTTATCTCAGGGGCGGGGTGCGATGGTTGAACCCACGACGTTGGTCGAGGCGGTCGAGCTATTCCGCAAGTTGACCGCGAAAGGGGTGCCCGCTCCCGAGGCGGCCGTCACCCTATGCGAGGAACACCCGGCGATCGCCGAACCCTGGCGCGTCTGCACGAGCGTATATCGCCTGGCTGGTGCGCCGTACGGAGATGACCCAGACAGCATGGCGCGCTGGTTCACGGAGCGACGTGGCTAACGCGGGCCGGGCGTGAATTGTATATCATGATCGGTGCGGCATAGATATTTTGTAACCGCAACGGGAAACAGCGTCGCAGGTAGAGGGAGACCATGGACATCGCGGCTAGCCACCCCGTCCAAAACGAGCTCACTGACGACGCACTCCGCGATCTCGTCGTTGGGACGCTTGACCGCGAGCCAGATGCCGATTTCGAACGGGTCCATGCACACTTGCGGGCGATGGAAGGCCGAGCCCTCGCCGCCTCTGAGACGGAACGGTTGCGGGGGGTCTATCAGGCAGAGCTCGCCCATCCAACCGGCGCGCACCGTATCGGGGCGGTCGAGGCAGCCAAAATCGAAGCGGATCGACCCTTTGCCTTGCGCCGAACCGAGATAGTAGGCCTGGCCGCCGGCATCATCCCCCTCTTCTTTCACCTCCAGACCACGACCCCCCAAACGGTCGCGCGGGTCACTGGCGAGGTTACGAAGGGCGGTACGTACGACCTCGTGGCAATGGTCGGCGGCTTCATCGCCATCGCACTCGGAATCTCAGCGGCACGCCAGGCTGGGCATTCTTCGACCCAGCGGGTAAAACATTTTGCACTGTCTGCGATCATCCTCCTGCTCGGGCTGTATCAAGCCTTGCTCGGGCTGGGGCTCCTCCATAAGATTGGCTTGTACGGCGCCTGATCGGACCCGGCTGGACAGGATCTCAATAGAAAGCAGGTGACTCGTTGGAAGTAATAGCACGGCCTGGCGAGCCTTTCGATAGCCTCCTTCGCCGATTCAAGCAGGGAGTCGAGCGCGGCGGAATCCTGGGCGACTACAAGCGTCACCAGACATTCATGAGTCGCGGCGAGAAGGCTCGCGCGAAGGCCAAGCGAGCGGAGCGCAAGCGACGCACGCGCATGGCGCGACGACCCGCGCAATAGCGGCCGGCGTTCAGATCCGGCTGCTCAAGGGGTCGCACGAGAGACGCTCCAGTGAACTCCAGCGCAACGACGTCCGAAGAGCGAGCACCTGGGCCGTAGGCCATCGTTGATCGCTGCCTGGCAATGGCGAGAAAGGAACCAGCGTGTTATCGCAAAAGCTGATCACGGCAGTTGTCCGGGCTGATCCCGTACCGAGCGGGATCTACCAGCTCGAGTTGGCTCTTCGTGGCAGCGAACCGCGCATCTGGCGCCGAATTCTCGTCCCGGTGGAGTTTTCCCTCGGTCACCTCCATACCGTGCTCCAAATCGCGATGGGCTGGAATCGCGCCCACCTCTATGAGTTCGTCATCGGGCCTGCCCACTACGCGGACAAGCACAGCACGCATATGAAGCTGGGCAACGTCGCCGCGGCAGGCGTGTGCTTCACGTATCGCTATGACTTTGGCGATGACTGGGAGCACGACGTGACCGTCGAGCGGGTGCTTTCCGCCGAGGCTGGCGTGTTATACCCGGTCTGCGTGGCCGGGGATGGTGACTGTCCTCCGGAGGACTGCGGCGGCGTCGAGCGTTACGTCCGGCTTCTCGCTGGACCGACCCCTCCGACGAGCATCGAGCCTCGCGGAACGCAGGGACACGCTGTGGCGACCGAATCGGTTCCCTTTTGCCTCGAGGACGTCAATCAGGCCCTCTGGCGCTGGATCGCGGAGTCGAGGCCTCGCCGCTCGTCCTGAGCCCCGCTACGTCATCCCGATGCCCCAGCAATATTGGCTCTCTATGGTTTAGGTGTATACTGTTTATACCTAAACCATGGCGGCGATTCCGCCGCGGGAGCTTGCAATGCCAGCCATCACCGTCGACAACATCCTCACCCTCCCTCACGTTCCTGAGGTCGAAGCGGAGCACCGCACGGTTCGATCCGTGCGCTCCGTGACCACCGCGCCGGCTGGACTGGAAGGCGAGGGCTTTCCCGTACGCCGCGGCTTCGCCGGCGCATCCCTCGCCGACCTCGACCCATTTGTCCATTTCGACCAGATGGGTGCCGTCGAATACGCTCCCGGCGAGCCGAAAGGCACGTCATGGCACCCGCATCGTGGCTTCGAGACGGTGACGTACATGATCGACGGGATCATGGAGCACCAGGACTCCCACGGCGGCGGCGGTGTCATCACGAACGGCGACACCCAGTGGATGACGGCCGGCGGCGGCATCCTGCACATCGAGCGGCCCCCCGAGCGCCTCGTCGCGAGCGGCGGGCTCTTCCACGGCCTGCAGCTATGGGTCAATTTGCCGGCCCGCGACAAGATGATCGAGCCGCGCTATCAGGACATTCGCGGCCAGTCGGTCGCCCTGTTGCGCTCCCCGGACGGAGGCGCTCTGGTTCGCCTCATCGCGGGCGACATGGTCCAGCACCGCGGCCCGGGCAGCACGCATACCCCGATCACGATCGTTCATGCGACGGTCTCGCCCGGCGCGGAGGTTGACCTTCCCTGGCGTCCCGATTTCAACGGGCTCGTCTACGCGCTCAGCGGCGCCGGCTACGTCGGTGACCAGCGGCGTCCCATCCACGGTGGGCAGCTCGCCGTCCTTGGCGCCGGCAACGTGATCCGCATCGGCGCGGACGCCGCTCAAGAAAGCCACAGCCCGGCGCTCGACGTCTACATCATGGGCGGGCTCCCGATCAGGGAACCCGTGGCACACTACGGTCCCTTCGTCATGAACACCCGCGAGGAGCTCGTCAAGGCTTTCGAGGACTACGAGGCGGGCCGACTCGGCTCGATCCCGAGCAACGCCAGGTAACTGGGCTGCGGCCCCGCCCCGGGTGGGCGCGGCGAGCCACGAGCTCGCGTGTGACAATTCCGTACGAAGTTTTTTTCGTCCGATGGTGGACACTAAAGAGCAGCAGGGTCGGCGGCGTGACCGGCTTCAGGTCAGACCGTCCGCAAAGCGGGCCACGCTGGTCCCGCCGTCGGGCTCAGACCAGCGCCTGCTCGTTGAGGCCGCCATGCAACAGAACCAGGAATTCACCGACCGTGAGGTCCCGCTCGCCGAACCTGCCCAGCGCGCGATGGAGGTTAACGCGATATCGATTGCGACGCCCGATTCGCTCCGACTCGATGTAGCCGGCATCATGGAGGTCGGCGATGATCTTCCGCGTGGCGCGCTCGGTGATTCCGACAGCCTGCGCAATCTCGAGGCCGGTGCTTTCTGGCCGTCGGCTGATAACGGTCAGGACCAGAGCGTGATTGGTGAGAAAGCTCCACGATGCCAAAGCCGCCCGACCTCCCAGGAAGGTGTGCAGCGTCAGCTCCAACTGCTGACGGCGGAACGGGATCGCGTGTTTCCCTGCGCGCCGATGCGCGTATCGTGTATCATGAACAGAATATCATGGTTCGGAGTGCATAGTTCCCGGGGCCGTGGTTCACCCCGGGCGAGCGGTCAGCGATCAGTATAGGCATCAAGCCGTAAGGAGTGTCACATTGGCTGAAGGTACGATCAAGAAACTGGTAAGCGAGCGCGGATTCGGCTTCATCCTCCCAGAGGGTTCGGCCGAAACCGGAAACGATCTCTTCTTTCATCGCTCGGACGTCCAGGGCGCGGGCTACGAGTCCCTCCGCGAGGGTCAGAAGGTGACCTACGACCTGGGGCGCGACGAACGCCGGGGCACGCCGAAAGCAGCAAACGTGCAATCAGCCTGATTGCACGGGACAGAAAGGCAACCTGATGGGTGACAAGGGCAAGGGCAAGGACTCCGGGAAGGGAACCACCAAAAAGGCCAAGGCGTCGAAGGAAGGCCTTCGTCCCCATGAAGTCCGCCAGCGCGAGGCGGTCACGAAATCAGCATAGGAACTGCCCCCCTCTCGGAGTCGGTCTGAGAGAAATCGAAAGGACGCAACCATGAGGATCCATCAGCCATCACTGCGGAAGCTGGCGCAGCCAGCGCTCGCTCTGCTCCTTGGATTGGGCCTGACCGGCGCGGTCGCCGCTACCCCAGCCAGCGCGCAGTGCGGCTCGACATACTATTCCGGCTATACATCCGGCTGCAGTAACTACGGATACTCCGGCTACCCGTCTTACACGGGGTCGGGCTATTCCAGCTACGGGTATCCCTCCAGCTCCTCGTACTCGTCGTACTACCCGTCGTACTACGGCAGTAGCGCGTATAGCGGCTACGGCACGGGCTACGGCAGCATGTACGGCACGTCCCCCTACAGCTCGACGTACGGCTATGGGACAGGCTCATCCTACGGCTACCCGTCCTACGGCACCTCGACCTACGGCAGCTCCTCGTATGGCTACCCGTACTACGGTAGCTCCTACGGCAGCAGCTCCTACAGCCCGTATAGCTCCTACTACGGCTCCTCGTATGGCTCACCGTCGTACTACGGCTCCTCATACGGTTCGCCGTCCTACTACGGCTCGTCCTCCTACGGCTCTCCGTCTTACTACGGCACGGGCTACGGCACCACGGGCTACGGCACCACGGGTTACGGCTACGGCGCCGGGTACGGCGGCACCGGCTACGGTGGCTACGGTACGGGCTACGGCAGCTCGGGCTACTACGGCGGCTACGGCTACGGCTACTAGAGTCCCCGCGGCTCGCTAGAATCCGGATTACCGGAGCCTGGCAGAGTCGCGATCACCAAAGTAAAGCGTGGAACCGGTGCTTTGCCCCGGCTCCACGCTTTACTTGTGTCTACCGCGAGATTCGTTCCTAGTTGCCCCCGGGCGGGATCTCTCCCAGGCGCCGGCGCTCGTAACGCCAGGACGATGGCTCCCCAGCGCGGCTCGTGTGGCCGCCCTGAAAGCGTCCCGCCGCTCGCCGCTCAGCCATCTCCTTGCGGTCCTGCTCGGGAATGCCCTGCGGCTGGCCGATCGCATATGCCAGGTAATTGACCCGGGCCAGCTCATAGAGCGTCAGGCACGTCTGCGTCACGTCCTCCACGCTCCTCCCCGCGGCGGTGATGCCATGGCCGAACAGCATGCACACCCGATGGTCACCCATCGTGTTCATGAAATCCTCGCCGAGCTCGTCGTTCGTGATGGTGAGGCTCCTCGGGTAGAGCGGCACGCCCTCCGCGAGGAGCTGCTGGGACGCGTTGCCGTCGTAGGCGCCCAGAATCGGGACGAGCGGCTTCCCCGTGCTGGCGAGGATCACGATCCAGTCCGGGGGGGCGTGGATCACGCTCTGGACCTCGGAACGATGCCGGTAGACGGCCAGGTGCATCGCCGTTTCCTGCGGTGCGGCGAGACCGGCGGCCCCTTCGACGATCTTCCCGTTCATATCGATCGTGATGATGTCCCGCACGGTGGCCCACTCGAGCGCCTCTTCGTCCGGGCCTTTGGCCTTGATGAGCACGTATTCGGTACCGGGAAGCCGCACGCTGACGTGACCCAGCGTGCCGCGCGTCACGCCGCGGTCGCCAATGATCCGACACGAGAGCGCGACCTTCTCCTTGAGCTCTTTCTCCGTCTGCGTGAGGGGCAGCGTGGTGGCCATGGAACCCTCCTTGAGTTCAACGTCGCCGATTGGCTGTCGGAAGCAGCAATGTCCTGCATTCCTGGATTGGACCCAACAGCCAGACGCGGCGCGAGGTCTAGCGGCTCCTAGCGATAGCTGTTGTACCCGCTATAACCGGACCCACTGGCCGTGTAGCCGAACTGCGAGTACGGATACGTGGGGCCAAACATGCTGTTCGAGCTCCCGCTGTACTGGCTGTACGGATAGCTCGAGGACGTGCTCGTGCCGTAGTACGAGCTCGTCGGATAGGTGCTGCTGTACGTGTTGCCATAGGTCGGGGTGCTGTAGCTCATGTTCGAGTAACTCGTATACGGGTACGTGGAGCTGTTGTAGCCGCTGTTGTAGTACGACGAATTGTACGGATAGCTGGACGACGAGCTGCCATACGTTGAGGCATACGGCGAGGTGTACGCGCTGCTGTAGTACGAAGAGTTGTACGGGCTGGTATACGACGACGTGCCGTACGGGCTCGTGTACGACGACGTGTAGGGGTAGCTGTACGACGAGCTGCCATACGTCGAGCTATACGGCGATGTGTACGCGCTGCTGTAATACGACGAGTTATACGGGCTTGTATAAGACGAGGAGTAGTACGGACTCGTGTACGACGACGAGCTGTAGGGGCTCGTGTACGACGACGAATAGTACGGATTGCTGTACGTGCTGCCGTAGGTCGAGCTTCCGTAGCCGCTATAGGTCGAGCCATACGACGGGTACATCGAGCTGTTGTAGGTGCTCGTGTTGTACGGGTAGCTGTAGCTCGTCGAGTAATTCGATCCCGTGCCATACGGATTCGTGGAGTAGGACGAGCCCGCGTAGCCGGGGTACGAATATCCGGTCGACGAATATCCCGTAGCCGAGTATGGGGAGCTCGTGTAACTCGTCGAGCCGTACGACGGATACCCGTAACTGCCGTAGCCGCTGTAATTGCTGTAGCTCCCGCAGCCGCTGTACGAGCTACCCGAGTAACACTGGGCGCTGGCGGTCGGTGGGCCAGCTAATGCGCCCGAGCCGAGCAACAACGCTCCTGCAAGCGCACCGTAGGTACGCTTTGGTAGCGATGGAAGCCGAACCTTCACAATGAGCTCCTCCACGTCTGTTCGCGATAGTGACCATGGATGCATAGAGTTTCCAAGCTTCCTGCCAAATAGTCCTGCGATACGCACAAAACCCACAGACGTGCCGCCGGTGCGTGTCAGATAGCATGGTTTCTCAACTGGAACCCATCATACCTGAGGCAAGTAGCGCAAACTCTCACAAACGAGTCTCTATCTGCGTCCGAGCGAGCGGCCAGATGGCCAAGAGACAGAAAAAGGCCAGGGAGTCAGAGGCGATTCCCCCGGGCTCCCTGGCCGGTCGGTCTATGGCGGTGTTGCGCTGCCGCCAGGTTCGGCTAAGCGGCGCGCTCGCGGGTGGGGCCTAGTAGCCGTACCCATAGCCGTAGGAGTATGGCGAGTACCCGTAGCCGCCGTAGCCGTAGGAGTACGGTGAGTACCCGTAGCCGCTGTAGCCGTAGGAGTACGGCGAGAACCCGTAGCTGCCGTAGCCATAGCCCATGGAGTACGGAGAGTACCCGTAGCTCCCGTAACCGTAGCCCGAGTACGGGTAGCTGCTATACGCGTTGCTGTAGAGCGAGTTGCTGTAGATGCCGCCGTAATAGGAGCTGTACGGATCCGTGCCGTAGCCCGCGCCGTAATAGCCCGAATACGGCGTGCCGTAGCCGTACCCATAGCCACCGTACATCCCGTACGGGTAGCCGTAGCCTGCACAGCTCCCCGTCCCGTAGTAGTAGGTGAACGCGCACTGCGCGCTCGCGTCCGGCGTTCCGGCGAAGCTGCTCAGCCCCAGCAGGAGGGCCCCAGCCAAGACCGAAAGCGCAACTCTGGGAAAAGCGCGAACGACAAGGTTCATGACCAAACCTCCTTCCTAGTTTCAGTCTTACCAGTCGGCACTATGCGACTGCAACGCTCTCTTGGCGGAGATGGCGTTACGGGGTGTCCCCGAAGTCACAGAACGTCGGCAGTCCGATACGTAGACTGACCCATGTAGCACGCGTGGAGGCAAGAGCTCGTTCCCGGGGCGTTACGATCGCGGGGAAAACGCGTCGCGGCCCGCCCGCGTGCTGCCAAGGGTCGTTCCCAGGATCCAGCGGCCAAGCGCCTCGATCATGGGCGTTCCACCCGTCGTGCCCCAGGAGAGGAGTGTTGGGGGCCCCTCGACCTGATCTGGCCATGGCGCCGTAGCCATGATCCAGAGCTCGTGCTCCCCTTCGGCCAGGCCCACCGAGTTGTACGAGAAGGCGCCGTCGTCATTCGCGACGACGCTCCCAAGGTACTGGCCGCGATCGGAAAGGTGAACCCGAGCGCCCGGCAGCGTCTGGCCCGCGAGGCCGGTGCCGGTCGGCGCTGGCACCAGGGAGACACGCGGGGCATTGGGGATCAGCCAGAACGGCTGCGACCAGGCGGTGCGCCCGTCTGCCATCACGGCCTCAACGCGCACCCAACGTTCCTTTCCGACCGGGCGGTAGGCGCCCCAGGCCGCGGGCGCCTCGAGCAAGAGGTTGCCGTCCTGGTCGAAGAACCGAATCACGGAGGCGTCCGCACTGGACGCTGTAATCGCGCCGTTCATCACGCCGAGCGCTCCGAAGCTGGGCCCGTTGCTCGAGTAGAACGAGCCTGAACGCATTGCATCCTTGATCGCTTCCGGGGTGAGCTGCGCGCTCTTCACCATGACCCATCCGCGGTCCATCTGATCCGGCTGGTGGGCGTCGTCGACGGCGACGGCCCAGACGCGATTCGGCCAGCCCTTCGAGTTCAGGGCAGCCTGCCAGAGCCCAATGTTTGCGCTGGCCCCGCGCTGCGGGTCTGACGTCACCCCGTTGTAGATCTCGACCGCGCCATAGCCGTGCAGCCGCGTGAAGTCGGTACCGGACCACCCGATCCGCCAGCCAGGGTGAGCGAGAACGGCCATGCCGCTGGCAGCGACGATACCGTCGATACGATCCTGCGGCGGAAGCGATGGCGAGATCGTGCGGGTTGCGAAGAGTCCCGTGATATGCCCGGAATCCGCTGTGCTCTCGTAGCCGGGAATCGCAAGAAAGGACTCATCATTGACCTCACGCGGATAGGAGATCACGTCGTGATCGGTCATCACGATGAACTGGTAGCCGCGTGCCTTATACGCCAGCGCGAATTGGGCTGGCGACAACGAGTTCCACGCATCAAACGACGCGGTGGAGTGCATGTGCATCTGGCCTTTACGGAAGGAGCCCGGCACCGCGTACGGGTTGTCGACAATGTACGTGCTGCTCCACACGTCCTCGACATCCACGATCGCACTCTGCTCGACGACCGGCTGCTCCTCCACACCGTAGGCACGAACCCGGATCCGGTGGTAGCCGGGCGTCGGATCGCTCCAGAGGTGGCGCCAGCGCGTCGGATCTTCAGCCACGCGCTGCGCCCCGTACCAGCGGTCTTCGCTATCGATCGCGACTTCGACGCGGTCGACCACGCCGTCGACGCGGTCGACCGCCTTCGCTTCGATGAACGTCAGGTTGCCGTCGGCCACAGGCGTGATCGCGGATGGGCGCACGATCTCGATCTGCGAGCTGGTCGGGACGCCACTATCTCCCAGGCTGGCGAAGGCGCGCTCGCCGGCGACCAGAAAGTCGCCCAGGAACGGCAAGCCAATGACCAGAATCAGGAGCAGCCCGAGCGTTGGATGGCGCACGGGTGGGGAGATTCGGCGTGCACCACGCCGTCGTGGGGTCTGAGTTGGGTCCGCCAAAGCCAGCGATCCTCCGCGGGGTCACCCGGCACCACGGCCAGGTCAACAGTTATCTTAAGAAGAATCTAAGAGTGCAGCGCGTGCAGTCTAGCAAATACGACGATAAAAGATAAGCGACCGGTTGTCACGAGATATGATCGATTCGTAACCGGTCCTTCATTCAACACGTACCGGGCGCTGATGTCCATGCGTCCGAGGACCTCCGACGCCTGAACGTGACCGGTTTCACGCTCAGGACCAGGGTGTTCGGACCCACATGCTACGATTGTCAGGGCGTGGCTCGGCCAGCTCATCGATTCGCTCCGAAGCTCCAGAGGATCAACGCGGCATGCGCGCACGCCTTTTACCGCCAGTAAACCGGCCTCCCCTGGATGGCTAGAGCCGCGGATTCCTCCATTGTCGTTCGCCCCCTCACCGCGAGTGACGTAGCCACGTTCGTCGGACTCGTCGCGGCACTTGCGCACTACGAGGCGCTCGAGCCGCCGGATCCCGGTGCCCGCGACCGCCTGGTGAAAGATGCCCTCACAGATCCACCTCGTTTCACGACGCTACTCGCCGAGCTTGCCGGTCGAGTCGTCGGGTACGCCATTTTCTTCGAGGCGTACTCCACGTTTCTGGCTCAGCCAACCCTCTACCTCGAGGACCTCTTCGTCCTACCGGACGCGCGCGGTCGCGGCATCGGCAGCGCCCTGTTCAAGACCTGCGCGGCTGAGGCGCGCCGCCGGGGGTGTGGGCGCATGGAGTGGCAGGTGCTAGCGTGGAATGACCTGGCGATCGGCTTTTACGAATCCCTCGGGGCCGCGCCGCTGCACGCGGATTGGCGCTGCTACCGCCTTACGGCCCCGCAGCTCGAGCAGCTCGCCTGAAACCCACCCCTATGCGCGGGCCGGCTCCTGGCGCGGCGCCTGCACGGCGCCGAGGCGCTCCTCCCGGAGGTCGGGACGCGCCGCCGTGATCACGAGGACTACGGCAGCGCAGGCGAATGCCCCGATCGTCAGGGCCATTGGGGCGCCAAAGATGGCCGAGGTCCCGCCGCTGAGCGTTTGACCGAGCGATGGCATGCCATTGACCAGCATGTACTGGAACGCCGAGACGCGACCGCGCACCTCATCCGGCGTAAGCAACGCAATGATGCCATTGCGCGGGGTGGACTGCAGCGAGTCGCAGAAGCCAAGTGCAACCGAGGCTGCCATGGAGAGCGGGAACCACGGGGAGAGGGCGAAGACGACGAGCGACGCACAGTACGCCAGGATGCCTCCAATGACGGCCAGCCCCTTGTACCGAAAGTCGCCGAACGCCATCACGCCCGCCGCACCTAGGAGGCTGCCCACCCCAGGCGCCGCGAGGAGCAGCCCAACCCCTTCGTGGCCAACTCCCAGCGCCTCAGCGAAGATCGGCGTCAGGGCTCGATACGTTCCGAAGAGCATGGCGGCGGCGTCCATGGCGAGCAGCGCGAGGATGAGGGACCGCTGCCGCATGAACGCGAGGCCCACGCCGATACTGCGCAGCGCCGGCTCCCGGGTGCGTCCGGCGATGGGCCCGACCCGCATGACGGCGAGCGAGGAAAGGGTAATGAGCTGGGCAAAGCCCGTGCCCAGATACGCCGAGGGCAGGCCGAACGTTGCGATGAGCACCCCCGCGATCGATGGCCCGACGATGTTGGCCGTTTGCCACACCGTGGAGTTGAGCGCGATGGCGTTCAGCAGATGGTGGCGAGGCACGAGGTTCGGGACCATCGCCTGCCGCGCGGGCGAGCTGAGGGCGGCAAGCGACCCCGTGAGCACCATCAGCGCATAAATGTGCCAGACGTCGATCTGCCCAGTGGCCGTGAGCCCACCAAGGAGCAGCGCGCCAAGGCCATTCACGGCCTGGGTGACCATGATCAGCTTGCGCCGATCAACCCGGTCCGCGATGACGCCGCCCATCAACGAGAAGGCGAACGTCGGGATGCCGCGCGCCAGGCCAGTCAGGCCCAGATGCACCGCGGAATGCGTCATGTCATAGATCTGGATGATGTTCGCGGTGGCTTGAAGCTGGCTGCCAATCGCCGCGGCGAGGAGCGCAAAGTAGAAAAGACGGTAGTCCCGATGCTGGAGCGCGACACCCGCGCGCCGCAGACTGGGCTTCTCGCCTCGCTCCTGCACCTAGCGGACGTCCCCCGCCGTGCTGCCCGCCCCAACGGGAATCAATGCGCCCCGCGCCCCCTCGTCGAACGGCACATCGCGGTCCAGCAGCAGCGCCGCGGAGCGGATCCGGTACGCCTCCGGCAGGTGCGGCTCGCGTGGTTCGATACCGCGCATCAGATCTTTGACCTCCGCGACGAGGCGCCGCCGCATGTGGACGATCGCCGTGTCGCTGCTGCCGAGTCGCTCACGGCTCCGGTCGGCGATCGGGCCACGCTGGTCCTCCTGGACCGCGAGGTCCTGCTCTCGGATGCCGCGGATCCCGGTGAAGGAGCCCGTGCGCTGCTCCTCGCGGTCGATAAGGTAGTCGTTCGCCATGTTCCGGGTAGGCAAATAGGTCGTCGGATCGACCTCCGCGTAGATCCCAGTCCACGACTCGATCCGGGCCACGTCCTCGTCGGTCAATGACCGATCGGGCCGCCAGGTCGCCGTGTAGCCCCAGGTGTGCTCGTCGTCGATCGGTACCGCGGCGGTGAAGCTGATCGGCGAGCCTGGCTCACTCGGAATCAACGTGTACATGGGCATCAGGAACTGGGTAATGCGCCAATAGTATTGCCGCTCGTCCCAATCGCGCCGGGCGCCAATGATGAGACCATAATCGGTGTCCTTGACGTGGAAGGTCGGCGCGCCATCCCGGGCCTGGTTCAAGAGTCGCTGCCCCGAAACCGTTGCGCCGGCGTCCGGCGTGAACCGCTTGTGCAGGAAGGAGACGTGCGAGGAGTCGACCTCGCCCTCGACGTTCTGGAGGTAATTCGACGCCTGGAACCGCTTGTGAACGTAGCGCTGGTTCTCGGGTACGAGCGTCCACTCGAATTCCGGCATGGGTGGCTCGAGCGCGGCGGGGCCCAGGTACGCCCAGATGATGCCGCCCGCCTCCCGTGTCGGATAGGCGGTGAGCTTGACCCGCTCGTGGAAACGGTTGCCGACCGGCTCGCTCGGCATGTCGACGCCCTGGCCGGTGACGTCGTATTTCCAGCCGTGATACACGCAGCGGAGTCCGCCCGCTTCGTTGCGGCCCCAGAAGAGGTTCGCGGCGCGGTGGCCGCAATACGCGTCGATCAGACCGACGCGGCCTGCGCTATCCCGGAAGGCGACGAGCTTCTCACCGAGAATCTGCACCCGGACCGGCGGGCTATCCGGCGCCGGAACCTCTTCCGCAAGCAGCGCCGGCAGCCAATGCCGGCGAAACAGCTCGCCCATCGGCGTCCCGGGGCCGACGCGGGTAATGAGCGCGTTCTCTTCGTGGCTCAGCATCTGAGACCGCCGGCTACAGGTATCCCTGCTGTTTCCAGAAGCGCTCGGCCGCCGGATGCAGCGGGATCATCATCGGCCCCTCCTTCGTATCCTGGCACATCAGGTCCAGCCGCATCGGGCCCGTGCCATACCACGGAATGCGATCCTTGCGGTTCTCCAGGGCCTGGCAGAACTGCTCGACGATGCGGTCGTCCAGGTCTTCCTTGCAGAAGACTGGCCAGCCGCTGAAGTCCACGGTCCAGACATCCTCCGGCAGGCCGGGGAACTCCTCGCGCGTGATCGCCACGCGGCGCATCCCCATCGCCTCGAGCTCCTGCAGCTTCTGCTCCTCGATCGGGAGGAACTTCATGCCGAGCTTGATGGCCCGCGTGGCCCACATCGGCATCGCCTCGTCGATGATGGCATTGATCTCGCCCCGCTCCGCCGCCCCCATGCGGTTCGGTCCGTCTGGGAACTCCGGGTCGTAGCGGACCTCACCGTCCCACGACTCGATGTCGTGAAAGCTGATGCCATGCACCGCGAGGACCTGTTCGGTAATGGTGTGCACGGAATGGTCCCGCTGGCCACGCAAGGACAGCTTCAGCGGGTACTTCTTCTCCTTGATCTCGGTGATCGAGTTGATCCCGGTCTCTTTGCACACGCCGAAGCCGAGTTGATCGAACTGCGGGATCACCATGATGGCGCGCAGCGGAATCGGCTTCGTGTACGGCCCCTTGCCGCGCAACGCCATGGCGAGCACATTGCCCGGGTTACAGATCGCGATATCCGCCTCGCCGCTGACAATCGCGTCGACGGCGTTCGGGGCGTCGCTCGCGAAGAAGTTGAGGCGCCAGGACTCGTTGCCCTGGGGCCGAAGGTGGATGGTGACCTGCTTGTCCGGCCACTCATCGGCGGCGACGAGCTCCGATGCCACCTCGAGCATCAGGCGAGAACGCATGATCACGGGCCCGCGGATCTGCTTCGGAATGGACAGCATCGGAATCTCTCCTATCTTTCAATAACCGCCGCCCTAACCGCCGCCCTCTGAGGGAAGAGACGTGGGCCCAATTCAATTGTCATCTTGAGCGTAGCGAAGGATCCGTCTTCTCGACGTCGTGGCTATGGATCCTTCGCCTGCGGGTTCAGGATGACAATTGGCTCCTACGCCCCACGCCTTCCCTGACAAGGGAGGACGTGGTCGACCTAGCGCCCCGCTGGAACCGCGTCCTTGACGGACAGCAACTCCTGAGCCGTCGAGGTCATGTGGGGCCAATGCGCGTGCCAGTCGCGACCGTCGATCACGTCATAGGTGGACTCGGTATGGTCCATCACGTTCAGCTCCGGGTCGGTGACCAAGTGCGGCGCCTCGCCGGTGTCCTGGAACTCCTTGACCTTATCCAGCATGTGGCGCCGCACGGTGATCACCGCCTTGTCGCTGAGGCCCAGGTGCTCCTGGCTGCGGTCGAACAGCGCACCCATCGACTCGGTCGCCATCGAGTCGTGCGAAAGGAAGTCGACCATACCCGTGAAGTTCTTCGTCCGCTGCATCTCGCGGTCCTGCAGGTAATGATTCGCAGCGTTGGGGATGCGGCGGAAATTCGGGCCGATCACCTGGCGGCGGTGGACGTCCTTGTCCGTCACCGTCCGCGCGCGCTTGAACCCGAAATCGAATCGCCAGCTATGCGTGTCGTCGACCGGAATGTAGGTGTGCACCTCGTACCCATCGAGCCGGCCGCTCGCGTCCTTGGTGCCGACCGGCACCGCCACCGCGCAGGGGAAGAGGTACGTGGACACGCGAACGTACGTCTGGTCCTCGCCCGCGTCGCGGAGCGCGATCAAGCGGAGGCCGAAGTCGGTCTCCTCGGTCTCGTAGGCCGGGGCGCCATCCGTCTGGTAGAGCCGTTGATCGGTCTCGCTCGTGAAGGCCCGGTGGAGCCAGGAAAGGTGCGATGAGTCGCACTCGCCCTCCAGTCCCTGCATGTAATTGCATTCCTGGTAGGCCTTGGTCACATAACAGTGGTCGGCCGCGACCTGCGCCCACTCGTAGTTGGGGAACAGGGGGATCTTCCCTTGCGGGCCCATGTAGGCGAAGATGATGCCGTTGACTTCTTTGGTTGGATACGCAGTGGTCTTCATGCGGTCCTTGAAGGTGCTTCCGGCGGGTTCGGCCGGCGTGTCGAGGACGTTGCCTTCGACGTCGTACTTCCAGCCGTGGTAGACACAGCGCAGGCCACATTCTTCGTTGCGCCCGTAAAAGAGAGAGGTGCCGCGGTGGTGGCAATGCTCGGCGAGCAGTCCGATGCGGCCGTTCGTGTCCCGGAAGGCCACCAGCTCCTCGCCCAGCAGCTTCACCTGCGCCGGCGGGCAGTCCGGCGTCGGGATCTCGTCAGACATCAGGGCCGGGATCCAGTAGCGGCGAATGAGATCGCCCATCGGCGTCCCGGCACTGGTCCTGGTTACCAGCTCGTTCTGTTCCTTTGTGAGCATGCGGTTTCCTCCGTGTGTCCGCTTACGCAGCCCGGTGCTGGTCTGAACCCACGATGAACCACGGATGTCCCTCGACGTGGAGCTTCGCTGTCAGACCCGGTGCGCCTAGATTACTGCGGCCAGAAACCCCGTGCAAGGGTGGAAGGGGCCGGTGGCGGGCCTTGCCGGGGCTCGGAACCTCAGGCGTCAGGGCGCCGATGGGCAAATGAACCGACCAACAGGGACGAATCGTAACAACAAACGGTGCTGGGCTGTTATTCTAGAGGCTCAGGTCACACAATGGGCTTGCGGGATTCGTCGATCGACACAAGGAGGGATCTTGTTGAGACAGGAGGCATCCGTGATCCAACGCATCTCACGCGGACATTTCCGCGCAGTGGCGGCAATCATGACCGCGCTCGCCATCGCGGTCGCCACGGCCGGCGCCACGCCGACCCTGGCGCAGTCAGGCGGGAACGGCATCGCCGGCCCCGCGCAACCCGGCGACCGCGTATCGGCCGCCGTTGCCGTGACCATCGGCGGCGGCTGGCAGGAGTTCTCGTTCTTCGGGGTTGGCACGCAGGCCCGGGGTTGCTCGCCTGCCGACCCGATCGGCCCGCTCTGCACCGCCGGCGTCGGCTCGACGCTCGTCGGGGCTGCGCCATGGACCTTCACGGGCGCAGCGACGCTGACCGTGACGGACGCGTTCTCGAGCGGCGACGTCTTCCAGGTCTACGACTTCAACAGCCTGATCGGGACGACCTCGCTCGCGACCGCGGGCGCGGACTGCAGCAACAACCCGGACACCTGCCTGGCGAACACGTCCGTCAGCCACGGCACGTTCAACCTGGCGGATGGCAGCCACTCGATTACGATCATTCCCATTTCGCTCGCGGCGGGCAGCGCCGGCGGCGTCGGCTTCTTCAAGCTGACGACCGGCACCACGACGGGTGCCTGCACGCTCATCCAGACTGCAACCCGCTCGGGCACCGCCCTCAACCTCCCCTACACGATCTCGACCAACACGGTCGCGACGTGGAACGTGTTCCTGATCGTGGGCTCCTCGGCTGCCCCGATCATCGCCGCGCCGATCCCGGCGATCACGACACCAACAACCCTGACCATTCCGATCCCGACGTTCCCTTCGTTCGGCACGATCGGGCTCCTAACGACGATCAATACGTCGTCGAGCATCGTCTGCAGCGACTTCGACCTCGTCACCACGTGATCCGAACCCGCTGATCCATCGCGCTAGAGCGACAGGTCATAAGAGCGGCCCGGGCAAATGCCCGGGCCGTTCTCCTGTTCTCGGTAAGAACGTCAGCTCAACTGCCCACGGACCCGCCAGTTGCGAAGGTCGCGCCCGCGAGGTACGCTGCGGGCGCCGGCCGTTAGGGCCGGGAAGGAGCGGTCCGGTGATCATCGACTGGCATACGCACGTCTACCCGCCCGAGCAAGCCGACGACCCGCGCTGGGAAGGCCGCTGTCCCATGGCGCTGGAGACCGTCGTTGAGACGCATCGCAAGGCCGACGTCTCCCACATGGTCGTGACGAACCCCGTCCATTACGTCAAGGGTAAGCCCACCGACGAGCAGTACAAGCTCATTCAACGGTGGGACGAGTACTCCGCCGAAGTCCACCAGCAATACCCGGACTGCACGATTCCGTTCGCCTCGACGATCCCAGGTGGTGGCGACCGCTATCTCAAAGAGCTCGAACGGGCGGTTAGCGAGTACGGCCTCAAGGGTGTCATGATCAACTCGAGCCACGAAGGCCACTACCCCGATGAGGACGAGGCGCGCGGCTTCTTCGACCTTGTGACCAGACTCGACATCCCCGTGATGGTGCACGCGCCGAACGCAAGCTTTGGCGAGGACTGCATGTCCGTGTACCGGCTCGTCTCGAGCATCGGCCGGCCCGCGGACGAGACGCTCTCGCTCGGCCGCATGATCGTGCGCGGCATCTGGGAGCAATACCCCACGCTGAAGCTGATCGGCGCGCACCTCGGCGGCGGCATCTGCGAGGTCATCGGCCGCATGGACTACGCCTACGAGTTGGGCGACTTCTGCTTCTTCCTGGGCGACTACACGCCGCTGCTGATCTCGAAGAAGCCATCCGAGTACATGAAGATGATGTACATGGACACGGCCTCCTATTGGCCGCCGACGCTGGTCTGCGCGCTGATGAGCGTCGGTGCCGACCACCTGGTGTTCGGGAGCGATGCCCCGCCACTGGCGCCGTTGCTCCCCCGGGCGAAGCAGCTCATCGAGGAGATGCCGATCACCGACGCCGAACGCGAGATGATCTTCAGCGGCAATGCCCTCCGCCTGCTCAACATGACCGAGGAGATGAGCAATGTACGCACCCGATGAGCTACGCGACCTCATGATCATGCTGCCGGCGTTCGCGACCGAGGACGCGGCGAGCATCACGGCCACGGACACCATCGACCTGGACAAGCTGCGGGACGGCGTGAACCGCGTCATCGCAGACGGTGCCAGCAGCATCGTGACGACCGGCACGTCCGGCGAGTGCCACACGCTACTCTGGGATGAGTTTCAGACCCTCGTCCGGGCCACGGTCGAGGTCGTGAACAAGCGGGTGCCCGTCTTCGTCGGCGTCACGTCGCCGAACAGCCGCGAGGCGTACCAGAAAGCAAAATGGGCGCAATCCGTCGGCGCCGAGGGGATCTCAGCCGGCGTGCCGTACTACGAGGCGTCCACCGTAAGAAACTGCGTGCGCTACTACCACGATCTGGCGGAGGCGCTCCCGAGCCTCTCGATCAACATCTACCACAACCCGGTGAACCATCACATCCACATTCCCGTCGCGGCGTTCACCGAGATCGTCAAGAACCCGAACATCGTCGCGATGAAGGACAGTCATCGCACTCCGCTGGAGTTCCTCCGGCTGCATGAGATCATCCACGGCAAGATCAGCCATTTTGTAAACCAGTCCCAACTCTATCCCTACTACGAGATGGGCGCGAGCGGCTGCTGGTCGTTCGACGCGATGATGGGCCCCTGGCCCCAGCTCGCGCTGCTAAAGGCGGTCAAGGCTGGCGACAATGAGGCGGCGAAGCGGATTACCGCCGACATCACGGGTTTCGGCGGGGGCGGGCGGGATGGCGGCGCAACGGACGGTGCCTCGAAGCTCTTGCTTCGCTTCGCGGGCTACGCTGACGCCGGCCCGAACCGGCCGCCCTTCATGGAGTACGAGCCAGGTTCCGTCGAGCGGGTCCGGCAACGCGGCGAGTACTGGCGCGATATGGCTGCGAAGTATCGCGACCAGCTCGCGGGGCGCGACCTTGCACCGGTCCGAGCCTGATGGCAGCTTCGCCACCGGACGGGACTTCGATCCAGACCCTGCTCGGGCCACTCCGCGCGCAGCGCCGGCAAGCGGTCGAGGCGCTGCGGGATATCGGGAAAGAGCATCTGACGATCCACGTCGGGCCAGAGCGACCCACGGACGTGCGCGCCGCCCTCCTGGGACTGGCCATGGACGACGATCGCCGTGCCGCCACGCTGGGTCAGATCCTGGCCACCTTCGGGTGGCATGCGACCGAGGCGCAAACGATCGTCGGCGCGATGGCTCGAACCCGGGGCGAGCTGCGCGGCATGCTGGTCCCGGTGGACGACGAGACGGTCGACCAGATCCCGGCGCCGGACGAGTGGGCGGTCCGCCAGGCCATGCTGCACCTTATGAACAACGAGGAGCGGCTCATCGAGGACATCGGTTACGCCCTCGTCCGATTCCACAGTAAGCAGCCGTTCTCGGCCCAGCAGCCCAGTGGCACCCGCGCGGCGGGAACCGTGGGGCCCGGGGTTGCCGGCGGCCTGGACGCGCTCCGCGACCGGATGGAGCGGATCAGAGACGCCCTCGCGGCCAGCGCAACCAGTCTCACAGCCGAGGAGCTGAATGCGCCCGCCATGTGGGCCGGCCAGCAGGTCGACCTGCGCTACATGCTGCTCCGCCGCGCCAGCCACGAGCGCCAGCACATGGTGCAAATCGCAAAGACGCTGCGCGCCATCGGCTGCCACCCGGGCGAGGCGGCCATGCTCCTCGCCGAGACCGAGATCGCACGTGGCGCGCTGGAAGGCATGCTGCTCGGCATTCCGGACCTACTGGTGAGCCGCGATCCCGGCAATGATCTTCCAAGCATCGCCACATTGCTCACTGATGCCGTTACAGAGGAGGCGGCCCGCGTCGCCGCCATCCGCGGCGCGATCACGTAGGCCTCAAAACCTACCGCAGATCCCAGTCGCTCGCGTTCGTGGTCTGCGCGGAGGCCGATGCGTTGAGCAACCGGTTGCTGATCAACATCGGCTGGGCGTCGTACACGAGACCGATCGCAACCACCTGGTCGCTCAGGTGACGAACGACCTGACCCAGCGTCGCCATCCGCTCGGCCATGGGAATCGTCACGATGTAGCGGTCGATCAGGCCGTCGAGCTCCGGGCTGTTGTACCGCGTGCGGTTATCGCCGCGGAAGCGGTTCTCAGGGAGCGGCGTCCCACTGCTGTGGAAGCGCTGCACCTCGGCCGGCTGCGTCAACAGCTCGAACGCAGGCCGGGTCTGCCGCCACTCGATGTCGTCCCGCATCTGGCGCGGATAAATATTTGTCTCCACCCCGACGCCAACCGCCTGCCAGTCCGCGGCCACCGCGAGGGCGAGGCGCTCGTAAAGCGGGTTGTCCGTACTTGCCCGCTGCTCGACGCTGAGACGCTGGCCAGCGCCATCCCGCAGCCCGCCGTCTGGGCTGGTGGTCAAACCCGACTCGGTGAGGAGCTGCTGGGCGCGGCGGCGATCGAAGTCGTACTTCACGAGCGCTGGCTCGATCGCGGCGTACTGCGCGTCGCCGGGGAGAAGCACCGTGTGCGCGACGCTCGACATGCCGGGCAGGAAAGTGTCGACGAGGCCCTGGCGATCGATCGCGGAGATTAACGCGCGGCGGAAACGAACGTCCCCTTGCGCCACCGGGCTCGGGTTCACGAATTGCGGATAGATCGCGTACCAGCTGCTCGGCGTGATGTCTGCGTTGCCGTCGCGCCAGAGACTGCGCACCTCCATCGCCTGCTCGGCAGTCGTGCCGCGACCGAACGCCACGTCCACCTCTCCCGCAAGCACGTTGGCGATGAGAGTGTTCGGATCGGTCACGAAGCGCAGCTCCATCGTATCGATCTTCGGTCGCCCGCGCGCGTAGCGGTCGTTCGCCTCGAGGATGACGTGGCTGCCCACTGCCCAATCGCGCAGGCGGTACGGTCCGATCCCCACGAATCCGCTCGTCCAATAGTCCAGGCCTGTGAGCTTCGACTTGTCCGTTCGGTACGTCTCTTCGAGCAAATGAATCGGGATGGGGAGCGCGAGCTTGGCCGTAAACATCGCGTCGGCTTCGATGTACGGGCGATTCCACCGCACCTGAACGGTTCGCGGATCGATCGCTTCGACTGCCTCCACGTAGTCGTAGGCTTGCGGACGGATGAGGGGCAGCTCGCGATCCTGCTGGACAATCGTCGTAAAAACGAGATCGGCGCTCGTGAACGGTGCGCCGTCGTCCCACGTCGCGCCGGGCACGATGTTCCAAATGGTTTCCATCCGCCCGTCAGAGAGCAGCTTCCAGAGCCCGTTCTCCAGCGTTGGCACCGCCTCCGCCACCCGCGGCTGCAAGTGCCCATTGGCATCCGTGATCGCAAGCCCCGGGTTGAGGAGGAGGTCGAGCTCCAAAAGGCCGGACGTGCCGCCAGCGCCCGTCCGCATCACCGCGTAGTTCAAGGCCGGGGGCAGCCCACGGATAGCCGCGACGATGCGTTTGGGAGCGCGATTGCCCGACACGGCGGCGCCTTCCGACGGCCGGGTCGGCTGTGCCGGCCCCGGCGTTGCGCACCCGGCGAGCACGAGCACCAGCCCGAGAATCAAGAGCGTGCGCTGCACCATGATCGGTCAGCCCCCACAATGAGTGTGTCGAGACCGATGGCGCGGACGTCCACGGTCGGCGCCCCATCTTACCATCGGCGCGGCGCGCGCCCAACCAGAAGCGAGGCGGTCCCGGCAACCCAGACGAACTCGACTTGCCAGCAGGAGCATCCGATGCGCAACCACGAGACGCGCGCCGCGTGGGACTATCACAACGCGACCAAGCACTCGTTGCACAGCGTGCAGACAAGCCGGCACATGCTCGATTGGGCCAACCAGCCGATCCCGTACAAACGGTACCGGGATCTCACGGCGATTCCGCTGCCGCGAGACCTGCCCGGTTCCCGCATCCCTGCCCTGAACGCACTCGCGGGGGAAAGACCTGCCGCGGGAGCCCCGCGCGACCTCGATCTCGCCCTCCTGGCCAGCATCCTCCACCACACCGCCGGCATCACGAAGCGGCTCCGCATTCCGGGCGGCTTCATGGACTTTCGCGCCGCCGCGTGTACGGGCGCGCTCTACCACATCGATTTCTACGTCGTCTGCGGACCACTCGCAGGTCTGGAGGCGGGCGTCTATCACTTCAGCGTTCAGGACTTCGCGCTGCGGCGGCTTCGCTCGGGCGACTTTCGCGGCGTCCTCGCGGAGGCCACAGCGGCCGAGCCCGCGGTCACGCCGGCGCCGGCGATCCTGGTCGCGACGAGCACGTACTGGCGCAACGCCTGGAAGTACGAAGAGCGCACCTATCGCCACTGCTACTGGGACCTGGGACCCTTCCTCGCCAACCTGCTCGCCGTGAGCGCTGCCCACGACCTACCGGCGCGTGTGCTCCTGGGCTTTGTCGATGGCGCAGTCAATCGCCTCGTCGACGTGGACGGCGAGCGCGAGGCCGCACTGGCCGTGGTTCCGCTGGGATTGGGCGCGGAGGATATCGCTCCCTTCGCGCCGGAGCCCCCGGTGCTCGCGCTCCCCGTATTGCCCGACTCAGATCACGAGATCGACTACCCGGCGATACGCGTCATGCACGCTGCCTCGTCGCTGCAAAATGCGGAGGAGGTCACCGCATGGCGCGCGGCGGCGGAGGAAGAACCCGATCGCGCAACGACCCCGGCCATTGCCGGCCTACCCTTGCCGCATGGCATCCGTGAGGGACAGCCGACAGATCCCATCGAGACCGTCATTCGGAAGCGGGGCTCTTCTCGTGGTTTCCGAACCGACCCCATCAGCAACGCCCAGCTCGGAACGATGCTGCATGCTGCGAGCCGTGGAATTCCGGCCGATTTCGCCCGTGGGAGGGGATCAGAGCTGACCCAGGCATACGTCATTGCCAATGCCGTGGACGGACTGCCGAGCGGCAGCTATGCGTACGATCCCGACCAGCATGCGTTGCGGACGCTTGCGGAGGGCGCCTTCCGCGAGCGCGCCGGCTACCTGGCTCTAACCCAGCAGCTCGCGGCGGACGCGGCCGTGAACGTCTATTTCCTCGCCGACCTCATGCCCGCACTCGAGCGCCTCGGCAACCGTGGGTATCGTGCCGCCCAGCTCGAGGCAAGCATCACCGCCGGTAAGCTGTACCTCGCCGCCTATTGCCTCGGCCTCGGGGCCAGCGGATTGACGTTCTTCGACGACGATGTGACCGGGTTCTTCGCACCGCACGCGGCGGGGAAGAGCGGGATGTTCCTGATCACGATTGGCCAGCCCTTGCGCCGGCAGGCTCAAGCGTGAACGGCGACCTCGTACGGCGCATTGCCGTTGTTGCCGTCGGGGAAGAGCTGCCAGCGCTCCATCCAGCGGTGGGTCTGCTCGAACATCTCCCGCGTGTAGTCCTCGAAGATGATCCGCTCGCCCGGTCCGAAGGCGCGCACGTCGACGATAGGTTGAAAACGCTCCGGTAGTTCGTCGACGAAATAGTGCTTGTAGCGCTCGGGCTCGAGATCGATGTCCCGCTGGGCGCGCCGGAGCGCGCGGAAATATCGGTCCACGTCCGAGACGTCCGCGTCGTCCCCAAACAGGAAGCCAATCATGAACGTCGTATCGAGTACCTTCCGGAAACCCTGCTGCTCGAGGATGTAGCAGGTCGGGCTGAAGACGTTGGCCGCGGGAACGGTGCGATCCAGCATCGTGGTCAGGCGGTCCATCGGCATCCCGATGAACTTGAACGTGATCTGGTTCGGCTCCAGATAGCTCTGGAGCGCCTGCAATGCAGAGAAATGGCTGCCCGAGTGGAAGCCGACGCCGACCTCAACTCCTGCGAGATCTCCTGGCGTCCGAATCGGCGATTCCGGTGGGACGTAGATGCCAGCGGGCGTGACCGACTAGGCGTGGCCCCACATGTGGCCGTGGTTGGAAGCCGACGCCATACTGACTGCCCAGTGACAGGCCGAGCTGATCTCGCAGGCGCGACCTTCCTCGAAGCTCTCGTAGGCGCCCTGCTTGATGTCCGGCGGCGCAGTCTCGGTGCTCTGGACGTTGGCGGACCACGTGGGGGTCATCGCGTGGGAGCGCATGAACTCGTACTCGAGCCCCTCCTCGCGAAAGTAGCCCTTCTCCTCCGCAACCCATTCCTGCAGCCGCCCATGCGGCTGAATCCGAAACTTCGCCATTGCTGCCCTCCAGCCCCTAACGCGTGGTCACGGCTTCCGCCGCGCGCTCGCCGACGATGCCTGCAATGTATGCCCGCGTCACGAGACGCTCGACCTCGCGGATGCTCTTGGGTGGGTCCTCCGCATTGTTGACTGCCGCGAGAACCGGGCCGAACTGCGTATCGCTCAACTTTTGGAGCGTGGCGCGGTGTCGGGCGACTTCCAGCAGCACTTCGCGGGGCGGCACGGGAAACTCGTACGGGAGGAAGCGATCGACGATCGCTTCGTCCACCAGGTCAATACGGTTCGTGGTCAGGATGACGGCGGTGTGCGCGGTGTCCAGCTCGTCGATAGCGTGGAAAAAGACGCTGTTCTGGCTGAAGTGCCACTCCTTGGCCCCGCCGGAGCTGCGCGTCAGGAAGAGGCTCTCGACGTCATCGAAGAGGAGCACGGTGCGGCGAACGGGATCGTCGTCGTGACGGTGGCCGTGGATCTCGCCCTCCCGCGCGTACTGGAACAGCTTGCGGAGCTGGTCCTCACTATCGCCGTAACGGCCGCGCGCGATGTCCGCACCGTCGATGATGACCAGGCAGACGTCATCGCCACCCACGGGGTGCTCGTGCGACCCAGGGGCCGCGGGCACGCCATTCGGAGCACCGGCGTCCCCATCCTCATGACCGTGCGAAACCATCGGACCACCGAAGAGCCGGGCCAGCTCGTACGCCATGCGCCGGCCCATCGTCGTCTTGCCAATGCCGACGCCACCATAGAAGAGGTAGCCCTTGAGCGCGCTGCGCGAGATGTCGTTTCGCCACTGGTGGGCGACGATCGCGGTCGTTTCCGCCAACACCCGGCGATAAGACTCACCGACGATGTCGCTCTCCGCGCGCGCGGTGCCGTCCGGGCCGGGCTCGCCGACGAACGGACCAAACTCCGCTCGGAAGCGATCGTATCGATACAGGTTGACGTCGCTATCTCGCACAGTCGCTCCTCAGGCGTGTAAGAAGGACTCAAGCAAAATCCCCCTCTCCCGCACCGGGGGAGAGGGCTAGGGTGAGGGGGCATGCTCCTCAAGCATCAACTTCACGCTGGCGGTGGGACCCCTCACCCCCACCCTCTCCCCGCTGCGGCGGGGCGAGGGAGTCTATTGCGCGCCCTCTCGCAATGGAAATTCTTACCGGAACAGCTCAGGGTACTTGGTGCGCACCTCGGAGGCAAGCTCCCGGGAGGTCGTTGCGACCTTGGGGAACGTATCGAGCCGCTCGTAGGGCCGGCATGCGTCGACCACCATGCGCGAGTTGTAGAGCCGCGAATAGTCGGTCACCATGGTGTCCAGCCGCGAGGACCAGCAGTTGTCAAGCACCGTCGTTCGCGTCTTCGGATCGCAGCGCGTACCCATCGCCCAGATCACGTCCTGGATGTCCGTCGGGTCGACGTCGTCGTCCACGACGACGATCCAGCGACCGATGTAGCCCACGGGGTTGAGCTGCGAGGCGACCAGTCCGACCTGGGTCGAATGGCCGAAGAAGCGCTGCTTGACGGAGATGACGCAGAAGGTCCGACCCGCGCCGGCCTGGTGGAGCCAGGCGCCCGTTACGTCCTGGATACCGGCGCCCTCGAGCGAGTCGAGAAGCGCCGCCGATCGCAGGAAGCAGCGCTCGAAGAGATGGGCGTGCGGCGGCTTGTTGCTCGCCGCGCAGGTCAGGATCGGATTGTTGCGATAGTAAACCCGCTTGATCTTGATGACCGGCTCGTCTCGCGCCTCGCCCGCGTAGTAGCCATGCCACTCGCCAAACGGACCCTCGAGTGTTGTCTCGTCCGGAAGGATCTCGCCCTCGAGGACGATCTCAGACCGCGCGGGGAACGGGAGGCCCGTGAGCTCACCTTCGATCAGGTCCATCGGCCGGTCCATGAGCCCGCCCGCCCAGTGGAACTCGGGCACCTGGTCGGACATGGTGTAGCCCGCGGCCAGGTAGGTGATCGGGTCGCAGCCGACGATGATCACGACCGGGCACGGCTTGCCGGCCTTCAAGTATTTGTCGCGCTGGATCCGGCCCTGCTTGCCGTTCGAGATGTAGGAGGCGCAGATATTGGGCCCCTTGACCTGAACGCGGTAGGTGCCGACGTTGATACGGTCGGTGTCGGGGGCTTTTGTCACGACGGCGCACGCGGTGCCGATGTAGCGCCCGCCGTCATCCTCGTGATGGACGGGCACGGGGAACTTCAGTACGTCGACGTCCTCGTCGCGCATGACGTTCTCGAGCACCGGCCCGTCCGTCACGATGCGCGGCTCGACCTGCTTGAAGCCCTTCTTGATGTTCTTGCGGAAATCGTTCAGCATGGCCATCCGGTCGTCGGACACCTGCGTGTCCATGCCCAGGACAAGCGCCAGTCGATACGCCGAGCCGAACATCCCGTAGGTGGTGCGATAGCCGTGCGGGTAGTCTGGGATGTCCTCGAACAGCAACATCGGCGACTTGTCGACCTTCTGGCGGTAGAGCACCTCGGTCACGGCGCCCATCTCTTTGTCCCAGTGGGCCGCCTCGACCGACGCGAGCTCGCCGCGCTTCTCGACAGCCCTGATGAACTCACGCAGGTCGTTCTGAGTCGTCGCGACGGATGAGGACGAGCGCGTAGAAACGGCCAAAGTAGACTCCAGCAGCAAAGATCAGTGGTAGCGATTGTATCCAGAACGCTTGATGCCGAGCACCGGCGATGCTGGTAGACTTGGGCCGGTTTCACGAGGTAGCGGAAGACCTCTGGTGGAGGTGCAGCATGGACGAGGCGCAGCTTCGCGAGCAGATCGCAGTCGGATGCCGCATCCTCAGCCGCCGCGGGCTCGTGGAGGCGTTTGGACACATCAGCGCCCGTCTGGACACAGGCGACGTCCTCATCACGCCGCGCAAGGCGTTGCTGCTGGTAGAGCCGGACGAGATGGTGCGGATTGATGGCACGGGCCAGCAGAACGCTGGCTCCGGCGCGCCGCCCGTCGAAACCGCGATGCATCTGGCCCCCTATCGGGCCCGCCCCGACGTCGCCGCGATCGCCCGGACCCACTCCTTCACAACGTCATCGTTCGCGGCAATGGGTCGGGCGATCCGCCCGGTGCACTCGTTCGGCACCCATCTCGGCGATGAGGTGCCGGTCCATCCGCACATCGAGCTCGTCTCAAACGAAGAGCGCGCCGCGGCGGTCATGACGACCCTCGGGAACCATGATGCGCTGCTGCTGCGCGGAAACGGCACGCTGATCACCGCTCCGACGCTCGTCGAGGCGGTGATGCGGGCCATCTGGCTCGAGGAGTCCGCCGCCATTCAGTGGCGGATCGGTGCGACGGGCGGCGAGCCGGTCTCTTACACGCGAATGGAAGTCGCCACCCGGCGGATGATGGACATGCCCCATGAGCCGGTTCGGGCCTGGGAGTATGAGGTCGCTATGCTGAGCCACAATCCGTACGCACATGCGGTGCGCGCGTATGGCGCACGAGCCAGCGGGTGAGCGCGCGCGTCGTACCCCCGCCGCTGCCCCGGGGGTACTGGAACCCAAGAACCGAGCTGATGCCGCGCAAGGAGCTGGAGTCCCTCCAACTGCGCCGGCTCCAACATATGGTGGCGTGGGCGTACGCGCGGAGCCCCTTCTGGCGCCGCCGCCTCGACGCTGCGAAGGTCGTGCCGGATGCGATCCACGGCCTGGACGACATCCAGCGGCTGCCGTTCCTCACCAAGGCGGAGCTGATCGCGGAGCAGACGGCGCACCCGCCGTATGGCGAGCTCCTCACTGCACCAGCAAGCGTGGGCGTGGCCTATCACCATACGAGCGGCACCACCGGCAAGACGCCCTTTCGCGTTGTGGAGTCGGCCCGCGACTGGTCCTGGGGAGCCAACGCCTGGGCCCGCGCACTCTACGCTTTTGGTCTGCGCAGCACGGATGTCGTCTACCTGCCGTTTGGCTACGGGCCGTTCATCGGATTCTGGGGCGCGCACTACGCCATCCAGCGCATCGGAGCGACGACCGTCGCCGGCGGTGCCCAGCCCAGCGAGGCGCGGATTCGGCAGATTATCGACGTCGGCGCCACCGCGATCGTCGCGACGCCGAGTTACGCCATCCGCCTCGGCCAGATCGCGGCGGAGTTGGGCATCGATCTCGCAAGCGAGACGAAGGTGGTGATGACCCTCCATGCGGGCGAACCGGGGCCAGGCATCCCGGCGACGCGCACGCTGATCGAGGGGATCTGGGGCGCGCACGCGGGCGACTTCCTCGGCATGACCGAGACGGCCGGGATCACGGCCTACGAGTGCTCCGAGAAGCGTAGCGGCCTGCACATCTCCGAAGACTATTTTCTCGAAGAAGTGCTGGACCCGCTGACGAAGGAGCCGGTGGCGATGGGTGAGGTCGGCGAGCGCGTCTGCACGGCGTTCGGCATTGGCCTCATCCCGATCCTGCGCTACCGCACCGGCGACCTCGTCCGGCGCATACCGGGGCGGGAGTGCCCGTGCGGCCGCACATTTGACGTTTACCAGGGGGGCGTCGTCGGGCGCGCTGACGATATGCGCGTGATCCGCGGCACCAATGTGTACCCGTCGGCGATCGAGGGGGTGGTCCGCTGCTACCCCGAGATCCGCGAGTTCCGTATTGTTCTGACGAAGGTCCAGAACCTGGACGAGATCACCATCGAGGTCGAAGCGACTGCCGGCGTGGCGATGGAGGTCGCGGAGCGACTCGTGCCGCGACTGACGAAAGATCTGGCCGATGCCCACGAGGGGCTCCGCTTCGGTGTGACCCTCGTGCCGGAAGGGACGCTGCCGATCTTCGAGCTCAAGGCACGCCGTTTGCAGGACCTGCGTGGGGACCAGGCGTGAGCATGGACCTCCCCCGCGAGCGCGTGACGGAGGCCGTGGCGCATGCTCGCGCCACGGAAATGGACGGCGGGGGGCTCCTCGTCTATCAGGAGCTGAAGGCGCTTCTTGGACGCGACGACCTCGATCCTGCGACCCGCGCCAACCTGGTTGAGGCACTCGCCGCCGTTTCGCTGGTCGTCCACGATCTCGTCCTGGACTACGACATGCTCTACGATCTGGGGGTATGACACCCCCAGAACGGACGCCGCTTGCCGCGCTGCGGCACCGCGATTTCCGCATCCTGTGGCTTGGGCTGCTGATTTCGACCTTCGGAAGCCAGTTCACGACCATTGCCATGGCCTGGCAGATCTATGAGCTGACCAACTCGCCGCTTCAGCTTGGTCTCCTTGGCCTCGCCAGAGGCGTCCCCTTGCTCCTCCTTCTGCTGTACGGCGGCGTCCTGGCCGACGCGCTCGATCGGCGGCGGCTCATGATGTTCATGCAGGTCACCCAGTTCGGAGTCACCGCGGTGATGGCCGTTCTCACCTTTTCAGGCAGCATCACTCCAGCCGCGCTGTACGTGGGAAGCGTGCTCCTGGCGGTATTCGCCGCGCTGGAGGGACCATCGCGGCAGGCGATCATCCCCAACCTCGTCCCCCGAGCGGAGCTTGCCAGCGCCGTCGCCCTCAACAGCACGCAACGTCAGGTCGCGACGATCGCCGGGCCATCCATTGCCGGGCTGGTTCTCGCGGTCGCAGGCGCGGAGCTCTGCTACGCCGTCGACGCCGCATCCTGGCTGGTGATGCTGGTCGCTCTGTTGCTCATCTCGGGTCAGACGCAGGAGCGAGTCGAGCGTCGATCGTTCGGGCTCCGGTCGCTGGGTGAGGGGTTCAGCTTCGTTTGGGCGAATCCGGTGATCCTCGCATTGATGGCGCTGGACCTGGGCCAGAACCTCTTTGGCATGCCGCGCGCCCTCTTTCCGGTTTACGCGAAGGACATCCTGCAAGTCGGTCCTGAGGGACTCGGCCTCATGTACGCCGCCGCGTCGATTGGCGCGATCGTCGTCGCCGTGGGCATGAGCTTTTTCGGCAACGTCCGCCGAGCTGGCCTCGTCGTCCTGATCGGCGTGGCGATCCATGCGATCTGTATCGTGCTCTTCGCCTACTCGCACGTGTTCTGGTTCTCGATCCTGATTTTGGCGGGCGAGGGGCTCGGGAATGCCTTCAGCGCGATCCTGCGCAACACCATCAACCAGCTTCTCACACCGGACGCGCTCCGCGGTCGGGTTTCGTCTGTGAATAGCATGTTCACGAACACAGGACCTCAGCTCGGACAGTTCCGCGCCGGCGCGGTGGCGGAGTTGGTCGGGCCAGAGATGTCGCTGTTCAGCGGCGGGCTCGCAATCCTGGCGCTCGCCGGCATCGTGGGCGCGAAGCGCGCCGTCCGCGCCTTCGAACTGCCGTCTCCCGAACGATCGCCTGAGGGCCAGGCCGCCAACGGCGCGCCGGAGGTGCTACGCTCCGGGGAGAAGCGACACGTCCGCCACGCGGGCGCAGACGGGAGCAACCGATGAAGTGGCTGTTCATTGTCGCGACCCTGGTGGTGGTCGGCTATCTGGCGCGGCCAGTCTTGGCGCCTTTCGTCGTCGGTGGGCTGCTCGCCTACATCCTCTCTCCGGTCGTGGACCGTATCCAGCGCCGCCTTCGAACCCGCCGGGTGTTCGTCGTGGCCGGTATGTACCTGGTGATCCTCAGCCTGCTCGGCGTGGGAGTCTGGGCGCTCGGGCTACGGGTCGTCACCGAGGTGCGCTTGCTCAGCCGAGCCGGTCCGGATCTCGTCGACGCGGCGTACATCCGGTTGCTCGGTAACCAGCCGATCGACATCGTCGGCCAGGCGATCGATCCACATGTGTTGGCAGCCTGGAGCAACCAGCGCCTGACCGAGATTCTGGGCGAGCCGATTGGTGCAATCCACGCCGCGGAGCGCGTCCTGGACGGTGTGCTGAAAACCTTCCTCGCCATTCTGGTTTCGTTCTATCTTGTCTGGCACGGTCATCGCCTTGACGCCTATTTGCTGCGCTTCGTGCCAGCCGAGCGGCGCGCCGAAGTTGCGATCGTGGCGATCAACATCCACGAGGTCCTTGCTCGTTACCTGCGCGGTCAGCTCTTCCTGATCGGATTGATGGCGACGCTCACCTACCTCGTGCTCGCGCTCGGTTTCCACCTGCCGTATGCGTTGCCGATCGCTATCGCCACGGGGGTCCTCGAGGTCATCCCGCTGCTCGGTCCGATTACCGCGGGGAGCATCGCCGCCGTGGTCGCGCTCGTGCACGGTGGCACCGGCATGATGCTGTGGGTCATCGCAGCTTATTTCCTGCTGCGCCAGGCCGAGGATCAGCTCGTCATGCCGATCGTCGTGGGGCGCGCGGTCGACCTCCACCCGCTGGTGACGATCTTCGCGGTGCTCGTTGGCGCGGCGAGCGTCGGCGTGTTGGGTGCCCTGCTCGCGGTGCCGATCGCCGCCGCGCTCCGTGTCCTACTGGAGTACCTCTACCCACCGCTCCCGAACGAGAGTGCCATTGCACACGAGTTGACGCTGCAGCAGGCGGAGGCGATCGGCACGGCTCCTGTGACCGTGGCGTCCCCGGCCGACTTCGACTGACGGTAAGATCGCACCCTGGCGGCCCTCGGCTGTGTCGCCCGCACCCGCTGCCACGTGTTGTCAGGGAACCATGCAAGAGCGGCCTTCCCAGGGCCATCCACACAAACATCCGCCGGAGGGGATCATGGCCAGAGTACCGGAGATTACGACGCAAGATCAGCTCCCGGTCGAGCAGCATGCCATCTTCGAAGAGATCGCGGAGAGCCGGGGGCGAGTCAGCGGACCGTTCCCGGTGCTGCTCAACAGTCCCGAGATGGCCATCCAGGTGGCGCGCCTCGGCCATCACGTGCGCTTCGAGCACCATTTCGAGCCGTGGTTCTATGAGATCGTGGTCCTCGCGGTCGCCCGCGAGTGGGACTGCCTCTTCGAGTGGGCGGCGCACGCACCAGCGGCCGCAAAAGCGGGCGTCCATCCCGATGTTATCTCCGCGATCGAGCAGCGCCGCGCCCCGGCGGGGCTCGGGGAGCAGGAGACGCTAATCGTGCGCTTCGTCCAGGAGCTTCTTCGCGAGCACCGGGTTTCGCAGCAGGTCTACGATGCGGTCGACGCATGGCTCGGCAACGCCGGCGTCGTCGAACTGGCGGCAACTGTCGGCTACTACTCGCTCCTCGCCTGCGTCATGGACGCCACGGAGGTTCAGCCCCCAACCGGTGCGCCAGTTCTACCCGCATAGCCCCGGAACTCAACACACCCCTCCCCCTACTTGACGTCCCATTCGTGGGCGTTCCAGGCGGTCTGGGTGTTGCCGTGGGCCGCATAGACGTTGACCAGCTTGTTTGAGATGAGCGCCGGCTGGGTGTCGTAGTAGAGCGGAAACTCGACGACGTTCTCCGTGATATGGCGGACGCCCTCGCGTGCGACCGCCATGCGCTCATCCTCGGGAATCGTCCGGAGATAGCGGTCGATGATCGCGTCCATCTCCGGATTGACGTAGCGGGTGTTGTTGTTCCCCGCGAAGCGGTTCTCCGGCGTGCGCGCCTGCGAGCTGTGAAAGTTCTCCATGAAGCTCAGCTCACCGCCCTGGCGCTGCACGGCGAAGCCTGGGAAGGTTGAACGGTACTCCAGGTCCCTGGCCCGCTGCGGCGGGATCGCGACCGTCTCGGGCGCAAGCCCGAGTCGCTGCCAGTAGCTGGCGATGCCGAACATCGTCTTCTGATTGAGGTCGCCGGCGGTAGCGCGGAGCTCAACCTCGAGTCGTTGGCCTGAGCCATCCCGATAAACGCCGTCGCTGCCTTTGGTGTAGCCAAGCTGCTCAATCACCTGCGCGGCAGCGCGCGGGTCGAAGTTATATTTCACGACCGCGGAGTCGATGGCGCGAAACTCGGGCTCGTCGGGGGCGACGAAGACGTGCGCGATCGGCACGACCCCGGACTGAATGCTGTCCACCATTTCCTGGCGATCGATCCCCATGAGTAAGGCCTGACGGAACCGCGGGTTGGCGATGACGGCTGGGCTCGGCGAAAGGAGTTGCGGAAAGACCTGCACAAACGATGCCAGCGCCATTTCCGCTGCCCCGTTTCGCCACAGCTCGCGCACCTGCAGCGCCTGCTCCAATGAGACCCCGCGTCCAAGCGCCAGATCGACCGCATCTGCCAACACGTTCGCTACCAGGGTATTCGGATCGGGGATGAACCTGACCTCGATCGTGTCGACCTTGGGCCGACCGAGCACGTACCGATCGTTGGCTTCGAGGATCATGTGGCTGCCGCGGATCAGCTCCTTGACCTTGAACGGACCGGCGCCAACGAATTGCTCCGTCCAGTACGGCAGATTCGCGAACGACGATTTATCCGCCTGGAAGGCGGATTCCAGGAGGTGGCTCGGCAATGGCAGCGCCATCTGGGCGCTGAAGGTCCGGTCCGCCTCGATGTAGGGCTGCTTCCAGAGCACCGTGATGGTACGAGGTCCGGTCTCCTCCATTGACTCGATGAGCGCCAGCCCCTTGTGGCGGGTAATCTGCAGATCACGATCCTGGTTCACCGCCACGGCGAAGATCAGGTCATGGGGCGTTACCGGTTTGCCGTCGTGCCATTGGGCGTCTGGACGGATGTTCCAGATGGTCTGCATGCGCCCATCCGGAAGGAGCTGCCAGAGCGCGTTCTCGAGCGATGGCACCGCCTCGGCGAGCTGTGGCCGGTAGATGCCGGTGTTATCCTGAACGGACATGCCCGCATTGACCATCAGCTCCAGCTCCTCGACCCCGCGCACCGTAGATGACGGGTTGAACTTCTGGTAGAGCGTGTGCGGATCGCCCGCCACCACCGCCACGAGACGCTTCGGGCCGGCGGGGCGATTGGGGCCGTCAGGACGTGCTCCGGCGCCCGTGACGGGGCTCTGGGCCGCCGGTCCACACGCGGTCAGGGCAATGAGCAAGGTGAGGAACCAGGCAAACGATCGTCGCATTCATCATCCCATCATGGAATCCGGGTAATCTGCACATGCCCGGCGCTGGTCAAGATTCTGTATGGTCCGGGTGCGACCCGGCAAGGTACCGTCGAGTCGATCCGTGAGGAGTGCCATTGGCCCATCGCCGCCCGCCGCTGCCTGATGAAACAACTCCCGTCCAGGGCGGGCGAGGCCGTATCTTCAGCTCCCTCAAACATCCCAATTATCGCCTGCTGCTCGGCGGCCAGGTTACGACGAACGTCGCTTTCTGGATGGAGCAGGTAACCCGGGGCTGGCTCGTCTATGAAATGACGGACTCGCCGCTCGCGCTCGGCGCGGTGCAAGCGGCGCGGGCGGTCCCGCTGCTGGTGTTCGGCCTGCTCGGCGGCGTCATGGCCGACCGCTTCGACCGGAAGCGGCAGATGGTCCTCTCGCAGAACGCGAACTTCCTGCTCAGCCTGATTCTGGCGGTTCTCGTCCACACCGGGCACGTCCAGGTGTGGCAGGTGTTCGCGACCGCGATCCTGGCCGGTGCCGTCAACGCCTTCCAGCAGCCGGCGCGCCAGTCCTTGATCCCCGAGCTGGTGGGACGCGGCGAGCTGATGAACGCGATCGCGCTCAATTCCGGTGCGCTGAACACGACCCGAACGATCGGACCGGCGGTGGCCGGCGCCCTGATCGCGACCGTAGGCGTCGCCGGGGCGTACTACGTCCAGGCCGCGCTTTTCCTGCTAGCCACGGTGTGGACCATCCAGATCCGCCTCCCCGAGGCCCGGGAGCGCGAACGGCAGCGCTACGAAGGCTCGCTGCTGCAGGGCGTGGGTGAGGGGCTGTCTTACGTCCGCACCAACAAGGTCGTACTGACGCTCCTCGCACTCGCCCTGGTGCCGATCGTGCTTGCCCAGCCCTACTCGTCCATGATTCCGGTGTTCGCGCGCGATGTCTTCCAGGTGGGCGCGGTTGGCCAGGGCGTATTGCTCGCGGTGCCCGGGGCAGGCGCCGTGCTGGGAGCGCTCCTCATCGCAGGCGTCAGCGGGACCAAGCGCAAGACCGCCTACCTGATCGGCGGGGTGCTCGTCATGGGGGTTGCGCTGGTCGCCTTTGCGTTCAGCCCGGGGATGGCAGCCGCCCTCGCGGCACTGCTGCTCGTCGGCGGCGCGAGCACGAGCTACCGCGCCGTGAATCAGACCCTGCTCCAGACGAACACGGAAGACGCGTATCGCGGCCGGGTCATGAGCATCTATCTGCTCGACCGCGGCCTCGCGCCCCTTGGCTCCATGCTCGTCGGCACGCTGGCCCATTTTCTCGGCGCCCGCGATGCCGTCGCGATCATGGGGGTGCTCACCGCGATTTTCGCCGTCGTCGTCGCCCTGCGCATGCCAGGCCTGCGCGATATGGACTGACGCGCGGTATGGCCTGACACTCATCAGAAGACACAGAACTTCTCAGCGAGCCCTTGAGCGTGGTGTTGTCCGCGATGTTGACGATCTCGATTGGCTCATCCGGATGCTCTTCCCGAAGCAGTCGCGCGATCATCTCCTCCTCCGCCGCGCCTATCCGGCTCGAGCTCTTGCCGCGTGGCCATATTTCGGCGGCTCAGGACGCCGCGGCGTCGCGGGTGAATTCGAAGCGCACTTTGACGTCGTTCATCCACGCATGATCGATGACGCCGTCGTGCTGCAGTCGCCCCACAACAATTCCTGGGTGGACGCCGATACGCTGCGCGAATGCGCACACCGACTCACGCGACGTGAGCAAGTGGAGACTCGGCTCGTACGTCGGAGGGATCAGAAAATTGCAGGCCCAGTCGTCAGCCTCACGCTCCTCGCGCGAGCCACCGGGCTTGCTCCCGAGCTCGTCGAGGAACACCTCTCGCTTCCCGTGATACAGCAGGTGGGCCGCCTCATGGAAAAAGGTAAGCCAGAAGCGATCGTTGAATTTTCCATAGAGGGAGAGCTGGATCAAGGGCCGGTGCGGCGACAGCCAACGCGCGGCGCCGCTCACGCGGGCGCGGGGGATCGCGGGCACAAGCACCAGCACAACACCGGCTTCACAACACAGCGCGTGCAGGGGTCGCTCAAATTCCTCGGGAGCATGCACAGTCAAGTTGCGAATCCGCTGGAGTGCCGCGCGGAACCGCGCCACATCGTACCGCGGCCCTTCGAGCCGCTCCGCCTCGATCTCGCCGAGGCGGAGCCAGGCTGACACCGCTCCAATATCGCTCGTCGCCGCGTTGCTCCGGCGAAACTGGACCTCCATTGCAGCGTACTGCTCGACCCAGTCTTCGGGGGAAGCAACTCGGTAAAAGCGTAGGAGGTCCTCGACCACGAGCCTCTTGCCCGCCGGATCGAGTTTCCGCTTCGGGATCGCGCCCAAGGCCATGAGCTCCTTTACGGGGAGGTCATCGCACCAGGATACCCAGCCGTCCAGCGCGCCGGCAGCGTGCAGGCGGGCACACTCGGCGCGGTACTGCGCCTCGCGGGTCAGCCAGAAGCGAGCAGAGCTGCCGAGGACCCGCTCCAGCCGAAGCGCTGTGTCCTCGGTGATCGATGCCTTCCCGTTGATGAGCAAACTCATGTGCTTCGGCGAATAGCCCAGTCGGCGCGCAAGCTCGATTTGGGACCAACCTCGCTCGTCGAGCAAATCCGCGATGGTGTCTCCCGGGGGCGACGCCCAGTCGGGCCGAAAGGTGTCGGCCGAATCAGTCATGGTAGTCTCCAACGTAGACAATGCGGACCTTCGTCACGAGCGGCCAATCGAAGCTGCCATCGTCCCGTCGTGGCACCGGATCGTGACCCGGCACGAACACGAGGCGGCGGCCACCTTCCAGGTCCACGGCGAACTGGCCAGCACGATCGCCCACGAGCGGATGGGGGCGCCCCGCAACCAACTCGGTGACACTGCTGGCCGCCTGAAGATCGGCCAGTCGCGTCCGGAGCTTGCGCGCACATGGCGCACCAAGCCGCCGTTCCGCGATCCGCTGCCTCTCGCACAGCTCGCGAAGCCGCTCGTCCCCGAACGCGATATTCATTGGCAGAGCGAAGGATAGCAAAGTTTACCATTTTGGTAAACATCAAACGAGCCGTTTGATTCACTTGGGCCTTTGCAGCGGATGCAACGTCTATGGTTGATGGTCGAAGACGCTATCAGACGCGCGCAAGCTCCGGGTAGATCTCAGGGCCGAGGATCGACCGCCAGTCCGCGTTGCCGTCGAGCACCCGCTCGATGGCACGGACGTGGTAGTAGCTGTCGCCCGTGCCGGGCGGATCGTCGCCCGCCGCTACGGCCTTCGCCGCGTTGAGCAGGAGCTGGCGGGCGGTGATCACCGCGCGGTCCGTCGCGCCCAGATGCTCCTGGCTGCGATCGACGATCGGGCCCATGCTCTCCTGGACGGCGTGGTCCTGCGTGTTGACGCCCATGATCCCGGTGAAGCTTTCAACCCGCTGGAGCTCACGGTCGATCATCCAGGCGTTGTCCTTATTGCGGACCTTACGGAAGTCCGAACCCTGTTCGCCGCCTTTGAAGGCCGGTTGGCGCGAGGCTAACTCATCCTCCGCCAGCGGGACATCGTTGAAGCTGTAGTACCAGTTGAAGACCATGTGGTTCTCATCGTCCATCGGGACCCACATGTGACCGTGGATGCGCCGGGTGCCTGGGTCAATCGTCTCACCCTGGGCCGCCCGGAGCTGGGTGAAGGGCATGACGTAGTGGTAGGTGCGGATGTAGTCCCGCCCATCCGGTAGTGGGCGCTTAGACGCGTACATGAAGCCGTAGTCCTTGACGTCGACCTCGAGGCGGGCGGAGATCGCTGTCGCCCGCAAACCTGCGAGTCCCGCGGCGTTCCGCCGGCCCGTCAGGGAGCGGTGCAGGAAGGAGGAGTGGATGCTGTCGATGCCGCCCTCGACGCCCTGGAGCCAGTTGCACTCCTCCCAGGTCTTGTCCACGTGGCGGTGGTTCGGACTCGCCTGCGTCCACTCGAACCGCGGCGGGGCAGGCATGCGGTCTGACGGACCCAGGTACGTCCAGACGACGCCGCCCATCTCAACGGTCGGATACGCCTTGAGGTGGATGCGGTGTTTGAAGTCGGTCTCGGCGGGCTCGTTCGGCAT